>Ga0101944_10000525_pt1 | contig 109680 bp, 97 predicted proteins | sample DewCreD2012metaG_FD_75245 | JGI IMG/M metagenome (GOLD analysis project Ga0101944, IMG submission 75245) | Hot spring sediment bacterial and archeal communities from British Columbia, Canada, to study Microbial Dark Matter (Phase II) - Dewar... ... | reverse complement strand
GGCGCCGGGCCGGTGCGCGTGTTCTTCAGTTCGACCACCGGCCTGCGCCGGCCGAAAGTGGCGCGCGGCGACGTGTGGACCGTGACGGGCGTGGTGGTGGAGATGGCGGCTACCAAGACGCGCGCGGCCGGCTTCCAGCTTCAGCCGCGCTTCGCCGCCGATGTCGTGCCGGTGCGCGCGCGCTACCGCCAGCCCGTGATGACGGAGACGCCGCCGCCAACCGAAATCCCACCTATAGAGGAACCCACGGCGACGCTGGAGCCGTGAAACCATAACGGCGCAAGACGGCCGCCCTCCTTTCGCCCTGTGCGCGGGCGTCGCGCTACGCGCCAGGCCCGTAGCCGAAGGGCGGACGGCGCGTGAATAGCGGCGGCCTGAACGGGCTGAGCCGTTACGAGCTGCGGCCCACTCAAAAGTGAACTAAATCTGGCGGAGTCCCCCACTTCGTTTTGTGTTAGGATCAATTGGGAATCCACGCCGCAGACCACAATCGAAGGGAGGTGATCGTCGCGCGGTCAAGGCCGTCGGCCATCCTCAATGCGTCTCAGCCAACCGACAGAAGGAGGAATCAATGATCCCCCAAAGAGCGCTTCGCCTATTCTTCACCTGCGTGATCGTCCTCACCCTGTCACTGCCGGCGACGGCGTTCGCGGCGCCGGCTGAGCCCGTCCCCGGCCCATGCGCCGACAGCGTCCTGCCCGGCGGCGCGCTGGCCAAAGTCTGCGTGCCGGCCAGCGGCTGGAACGGCGACCTGGTCCTCTACGCACACGGCTATGTGCCCCCGGACGCGCCGCTGACCGCCTACGAATCCCAGCTCAGCCTGCCCGACGGCACCTACCTGCCGGACCTCCTCCAAAGCCTGGGTTACGCCTTCGCCGCCACCAGCTATCGCACGAACGGCCTCGCCATCCTGCCGGCCCTGGACGACCTGCGCGAGCTGGAGGCCGGCTTCCGCGCCTTGTACGGCCAGCCGGGCCACACCTACCTCACCGGCGTTTCCGAGGGCGGCCTGATCACGGCGCTGGCCGTCGAGCAGTCGCCCGACCTGTACGACGGCGGCCTGGCCGCCTGCGGGCCGCTGGGCGACTTCCGCAAGCAAATCGACTACTTCGGCGACTTCCGCGTCCTGTTCGATTACTTCTACCCGGGCCTACTGCCGCCCAGCCCGATCAGCATCCCGCCGTCCGTCATGGACAACTGGGAGAGCGTGTATGTCCCCCTGATCAGCGCGCGCCTGGCTCGCAACCCCCTGGTCGCGGCGGAGTTAATGCGCACCTCCAACGCCGCCTTTGATCCCGCCGATCTGACGACGATCGGGCGCACCACGCTCGGCGTGCTCTGGTACAACGTCTTCGCCACCAATGACGCCAGCGCCAGGCTGGGCGGCAACCCGTTCGACAACACCAGCCGCTGGTACAGCGGCTCGCGCAACGACCTGCGCCTCAACCGCCTGGTCCAGCGCTTCCCGGCCAGCGCGGCCGCCCTGGCCAACCTGGCGCCCTATCAGACCTCCGGCCGGTTGACCGTCCCGCTGGTGGCGATTCACACCACCGGCGACGAGATCGTCCCCTATGGGCAGGCCCAACTGTATGCGGCCAAGGTCCAGACCTCCGGCGCCGGCCGCTTCGGGCTGCTGCCCATCCCGCGTTACGGCCACTGCAACTTCACCACGCAGGAAGTGCTGACGGCCTTCGGCCTGCTGGTCCTGCAGGTCACCGGCCAGCCGCTGCCCTGACGCCCGCCCCGGCCCGGCCTGAGCCTGAAAGCGCGCGGCGAGGTCCCGCTTCCCGCGCGCTTTCAATATCGAGACAGGCGTCGCGGCTGTGACGCCCGGCCGGGGCGCGCGGCGCCTCACGGCCTGAATCGCAATGCTATAATGGCCGCATGACGCTGTCGCTGGAAGAAATCGAACACATTGCCGCCCTCGCGCGCCTGCGGCTGACCGAAGACGAAAGAGCGCGCTATCGCGTGCAGCTTTCGGCCGTGCTGGACTACATGGACAAGCTCCGGCAGGTGGACACGGCGCACATCGAGCCGACGGCCACGGTGCTGCCGCTGCGCACCGTGTTGCGCCCGGACGAGGTCCAGCCGTCGCTGACCCTCGCCGAACTCCTGGCCAACGCCCCCGCCGCGGAAGCCGGCCTGTTCCGGGTCCCGCCGGTGCTGGAATAGCGCCGGGCCAGCGCCGCTCGGTCCGCCGCTGACCGTTGAACGCCAACTGCGATGAGCCTGACGGATCTCACCCTGCTCGAAGCAGCCGCCCAGCTCGGCTCCGGGGCAATCTCCAGCCGGGAGCTGACCGACGCCTGCCTGGCGCGCATCGAGGCCGTCGACCCGGCGCTGCGCGCCTTCCTGACCGTGACCCCGGAGCGGGCGCGTGAAGCGGCCGACCGGGCCGACCGGAGGCTGGCGGACGCGCGGCGCAGCGGGGACCGGCCGCCGCCGCTCACCGGCCTGCCGCTCGCCCTCAAAGACGTGCTCTGCCTGCACGGGACGCGCACCACGGCCGGCTCGCGCATCCTGGAGAACTTCATCGCCCCGTACACGGCCACCGCCGTGCAGCGCCTGCTCGACGCCGGCGCCGTGGTGCTGGGCAAGACGAACTGCGACGAGTTCGCGATGGGCTCCTCGACCGAGAACTCGGGTTTCTTCGCCACGCGCAACCCGTGGGATGAGACGCGCGTGCCGGGCGGCTCGTCCGGCGGCAGCGCCGCCGCCGTCGCCGCGCGGCTGTGCTTCGGCGCGCTCGGCACCGACACCGGCGGCAGCGTCCGGCAGCCGGCCGCGTTCTGCGGCGTCGTCGGCCTGAAGACCAGCTACGGCCGCGTCAGCCGTTACGGCCTGATCGCCTACGGCTCCTCGCTGGACTCCATCGGCCCGCTGGCCCGCACCGTCGCCGACGCCGCGCTGCTGTTCGGCGTCATCGCCGGCCACGACCCGCGCGACTCGACTTCGATGCCGGCGCCGACGCCCGACGTCACCCGTCTGGACGGCGGCCTGCGCGGGCTGCGGGTCGGGGTCCCGCGGGAGTACTTCCTCCCCGGCATGCAGCCGGAGGTGGAGCAGGCCGTCCGCGCCGCCCTCCAGACCCTGGCGGCCCTCGGCGCTCAGCTCGTGGAGGTCTCGCTGCCTCACACGGAGTACGCGCTGCCCGTCTACTACCTGATCGCGCCGGCCGAGGCCTCGGCCAACCTGGCGCGCTTCGACGGCGTGCGCTACGGCCCGCGCGAACCCGCCGAGGCGCTGTGGGACGTCGTCGAGGCCACGCGCGGCGCGCGCTTCGGGGCCGAGGTCAAGCGCCGGATCATGCTCGGCACCTACGCGCTCTCGGCCGGCTATTACGACGCCTATTACGGCCAGGCGCAGAAAGTGCGCACGCTTATCAAGCAGGACTTCGACCTGGCGTTCGAGCATGTGGACGTCATCGCCTGTCCGGTGGCGCCGACCACGGCTTTCAAGCTCGGCGCCAAGACCGACGATCCGCTGGCCATGTATCTGGAGGACGTCTTCACCCTGCCGCCGAGCCTGGCCGGGATTTGCGGCCTGGCGCTGCCGTGCGGCTTCGACGCCGCCGGGCTGCCCATCGGCCTGCAATTGCTCGGCCCGGCTTTCGGCGAAGACCGCGTGCTGCGCGCCGGCTACGCTTACGAGCAGGCCACGGACTGGCATCAACGCCGGCCCCACAAGGACACCCTATGAAAATCGTCATCCCGCTCGCCGGCTATGGCAAACGCCTCCGCCCCCACACCTTCACCAAGCCCAAGCCGCTGGTGAACGTCGCCGGCAAGCCTGTGCTGGGCCACGTCCTGGACATGTTCCAGGCGCTCGACAACGTCGAGGAGATCATCTTCATCGTCGGCCACCTGGGCGAGCAGATCGAGGAATACGTCGCCGCCCACTACCCCCACATCCGGGCCAGCTACTATGAGCAGACGGTTCTGGACGGCCAATCCACGGCCATCTACCTGGCCCGCGAGCGCCTGACCGGCGGCCCGATGCTGATGGTCTTCGTCGACACCATCGTCGAGACCGACCTGACCCGCCTCAAGGACGAGACCTGCGACGCCATCGCCTGGGTGAAAGAGGTGGACGACCCGCGCCGCTTCGGGGTGGCCGAGGTCGGCCCGGATGGCTGGGTGACGCGCCTGATCGAGAAGCCCCGGGACCTCGACAACAACCTGGTCGTGGTCGGCTTCTATTATTTCAAGGACAGCGCCCTGCTGATTGACTGCATCCGCGAGCAGATCGAGGCCAACGTGCAGACGCAGAACGAGTATTTCCTGGCGGACGCCGTCAACCTGATGCTGAAGCGCGGCGTGAAGATGCGCGTGCAGAAGGTGGACGTCTGGCAGGATTGCGGCAAGGTGGAGACGGTGCTGGAGACCAACCGCTACTTGCTCTCCCACGGCCACGACACCGGCGCGCAGGGCGCCAGCGACAGCTGCGTCGTCATCCCGCCGGTCAACATCCACGCGACCGCCCGCATCCGCAACTCGGTCATCGGCCCGTTCGCGACCATCGCCGCCGGCTGCCAGGTGGAAGACTCGATCATCCAGGACTCGATCCTGGACGAGGGCGCCACCGTGCGCGGGGCGCTGCTCAAGCAATCGCTCATCGGGCGCGACGCCCGCCTGACCGGCCGCTTCCGCACCTTCAACATCGGCGAGGCCTCGGAGGTCGGTTTCGAGTAGCGCCGGCCCGGCGGGCCGCCGCGCGGCCAAAGGCCCCAAGAGGACGCCATGCCGTCCGCCGTCGAGTGCCGCTCCGATTACGCGTACGCCCAGCGCCCGGTGGCCCTGACGTGGGAGGGCCGCCGGCTGGAGGTCGCCGGCGTCCAGGCCGAATGGCGCACGCCGGCCGGCAAGCATTTTCGCGTTCGCGTCGCCGAGGGCCGGGTGTTTGAGTTGACGTACGTCGAGCCGCTCGACGAGTGGCAGATCCAACCTTTAGGAGACGAAAGCCGCACGACGGCTGAGGGAAGCTGAGCGCCTGGCTTTCGTCCGCCGTCCATCGTCCTTCGTCCGGCCAACATGCGCAACCTGATTTCCCAACGCGTGCAGTCCGTCCCCCCGTCCGGCATCCGCAAGTACTTCGACATCGCCGCCACGATGAAAGACGTGGTCTCGCTCGGCATCGGCGAGCCGGACTTCGTCACCCCGGCGCCCATCCTGGAGGCCGGGATCCGCTCGCTCCAGCAGGGCGAGACGCACTACACCTCCAACTCCGGCCTGCTCGAGCTGCGCCAGGCCGTGGCCCGCAACCTGGAGCGCCGTTACGGCGTGGCCTATGACCCGGAGGCCGAGGTGCTGCTGACGGTCGGCGTGTCCGAGGCCCTCTACCTGGCGCTCACCGCCCTGCTGGACCCGGGCGACGAGGTCATCGTCCCGGAGCCGTGCTTCGTGGCCTACACGGCCGAGGTGGCCTTCGCCGGCGGCGTGCCGGTGACGGTGCCGACGCGCGTCGCCGACCACTTCCAGGTGACGGCCGAGGCCATCGCCGCCCGGATCACGCCGCGCACCAAGGCCCTGCTCATCGGCTATCCCAACAACCCGACCGGCGCCGTGATGAGCCGGGAGAACCTGATCCAGATCGCGGCCCTGGCTGAAGAGCACGACCTGATCGTCATCTCGGACGAGATCTATGACCGGCTGGTGTACGGCGTGGAGCACGTCTGCGTCGCCGCCCTGCCCGGCATGCGCGCGCGCACCGTCACGCTGGGCGGCTTCTCCAAGAGCCACGCCATGACCGGCTGGCGCCTGGGCTACGCCGCCGCGCCGGCCGAGCTGCTCGGCGCCATGCGCAAGGTCCACCAGTACACCATCATGTCGGCGCCCACGCCCGCGCAGTACGCCGGGCTGGAGGCGTTCACGGCCGGCGAGCCGTTCGTCCAGCAGATGGTGGCCGAGTACGACCGGCGGCGGCAGCTGCTGGTGAACGGCCTGAACACCCTCGGCCTGGACTGTTTTGAGCCCAAAGGCGCGTTCTACGCCTTCCCGTCCGTGGCCAAGAGCGGCCTGGACGAGACGGCCTTCGCCGACCGGCTGCTGGACGAGGAGCACGTCGCCGTCATCCCGGGCTCGGCCTTCGGCGCGAGCGGCGCCGGCTTTGTGCGGCTGTGCTACGCCACGGCCTATGAGAAGATCGAGACGGCGCTCAACCGGATGGAGCGCTTCATGCGGCGGCATGGGTAAGGCCTTCATCGGCAGTGTGATCAGCGAGCCACCCCCCGACCCCTATGCCTTACGAACCCGTCATCGGCCTGGAGACCCACGCTGAACTGCTGACCCGCTCCAAAATGTTCTGCGGCTGCGCCGTGGTGGATTCGATCTCGGCGCCGCCCAACAGCGTCGTCTGCCCGGTGTGCGCCGGCCTGCCCGGCGCCCTGCCCGTCATCAACGCCCGCGCGCTGGAATTCGCGCTGCGCGTGGCGCTGGCCCTGAACTGCACGGTCCGGCCGGTCAACGTCTTCGCCCGCAAGAACTACTTCTACCCGGATCTGCCGAAGGGCTACCAGATCTCGCAGTACGAGCTGCCGCTGGCCGTGGACGGCTGGCTGGAGCTGGAGACCCCGTCCGGCCCACGCCGTATCCGCATCCGGCGCGTGCATTTAGAGGAGGACACCGGCAAGCTGAACCATATCCCGGCGGCGGCGGGCGACGCCGAACACTCGCTGGTGGACCTCAACCGCGCCGGCGTGCCGTTGCTGGAGATCGTCACCGAGCCGGACCTGCACTCGGCCGAGGACGTCCGCGCCTACGCCGCGACGCTGCGCGGCCTGCTGCGTTACCTGGGCGTCAATTCCGGCGACATGGAGAAAGGCGTCATCCGCTTCGAGCCGAACGTCTCGGTGCGCCCGGCCGGCAGCGCCGAGCTGCGCACCCGCACCGAGCTGAAGAACCTGAACTCGTTCCGGGCCCTGGAGCGCGCCACCGCCCACGAGATCGAGCGCCAGATCCAGGTCTGGGAGAGCGGGGGCGCCGTGGAACAGGAGACGCGCGGCTGGGACGAGGCCCGCGGCGTCACGCTGCCGCAGCGCAGCAAGGAGCACGCCCACGACTATCGTTATTTCCCGGAGCCGGACCTGCCGCCGCTGGTCATCACGCCCGACCTGGTGGAGCGGGTGCGCGCCGGCCTGCCGGAACTGCCCGCCGCCAAACGCGCCCGGTTCCAGGCCGACTACGGCCTGAGCCCGTACGACGCCGCGCTGCTCACCGAGGACCGGGCGGTCGCCGACTACTATGAAGCCGCCGTCGCCAGCCAGAAACCGGAAATCCGCAGCCCGAAATCCATCGCCAACTGGATGACGGGCGAGCTCTTCCGGCTGATGAACCTTACCGGCCAGTCCATCGAGCAGGTGCGGGTGACGCCCGCGCACCTGGCGGAACTGGCCGGACTGGTGGCGGCCGACGCCGTGAATCGGAACACCGCCAGGGCCGTCTTCGCCGAGATGTTCGCCAGCGGCCGGGCGCCGGGCGAATGGGTGGCCGAGCAGGGGCTGGGCCAGCTGAGCGACCCGGCCGCCATCGACGCGCTGGTCGACCAGGTGTTGGCCGCCTACCCGCAGCAGGTGGCCACGTACCTGGCGGGCAAGACAACCGTCGAGCAGTGGTTTTTCGGCCAGGTGATGCGGCAGACGCAGGGCCGCGGCAACCCGCAGGTCATCCGGCCTGTGTTGCAGCGCAAGCTTGAGAGGCTGAAACAGCAGCGCGCGGCCTGAGGCGGCGCGCTCTTTGTCGTTCCCACGAGCGGCGGCTGGCCGCCCTCACCGCGGCGTTGCCCAAGGAGCTTCTATGATGAAAACCGACTTTAATCCCTTTGAAGTGGCCCAGCGTCAATTCGACCAGGTGGCCGACAATTTGAAACTGGACGACCACGTGCGCGCCATCCTGCGCTGGCCGATGCGCGAGTTCCGCTTCCAGATCCCGGTGCGGATGGACGACGGCTCGATCAAGGTCTTCTTCGGCTACCGCGTCCAGCACAACGACGCGCGCGGCCCGGCCAAGGGCGGCATCCGCTTCCACCCCAACGAAACCCTGGACACGGTTCGGGCCCTGGCGATGTGGATGACCTGGAAGTGCGCGGTGGCCGATATCCCGCTGGGCGGCGGCAAGGGCGGCGTGGTGGTGGACCCGGCCACGCTCTCGGTCGGCGAGAAGGAGCGCCTGTGCCGCGGCTTCATTGACGGCATCTGGAAGAACCTCGGCCCGCGCATCGACGTGCCAGCCCCGGACGTGGGCACCACGCCGCAGATGATGGGCTGGATGATGGACGAATACTCCAAGCTCGCCGGCCAGTACGTGCCGGGCGTGATCACAGGCAAGCCGGTGGGCAGCGGCGGGTCGCTCGGCCGCACCGAGGCCACCGGCTTCGGCGTGGTGTTCACCCTGCGCGAGGCCATGCGCCACCTGAAGCTGGACCCGCGCGCCTGCACCGCCTCGATTCAGGGCTTCGGCAACGTCGGCCAGTACGCGGCCATCGGCTTCCACGACCTGCTCGGCGGCCGGGTGCTGTGCGTCTCCTGCTACGACCGGCACGACAGGACCGCCTACACGTTCTTCAAGCCGGACGGCATCGACCCGCACTTTCTGCAGTCCATCACTGACCAGTACGGCACCATCGACAAAACCCGGGCGCGCGAGGCCGGCTATCTGATCGAGCCCGGCGACGCCTGGCTCTCCAAGGACGTGGACGTCCTCCTGCCGGCCGCGCTGGAGGGCCAGATCACCGGCGAGACCGTCGGCCAGATCAGCCCCCGGGTCAAGATCGTGGCCGAGGGCGCCAACGGCCCCACGGCGCCCGAAGCCGACGCGGTCTTCAAGCAGCGCGGCATCTTCCTCATCCCGGATTTCCTGTGCAACGCCGGCGGCGTCACGGTCTCCTATTTCGAGAGCGTGCAAAACGACGCCAATTACTACTGGGAGCACGAGGCCGTGCTGCGCCGCCTGGATCAGAAGATGGGGGCCGCCTTCCACGGCGTGCTGAAGATGGCCCAAGCCCAGGACGCCTACATGCGCGACGCGGCTTACATGGTGGCCATCGACCACGTCGTCAAGGCGATGGAACTGCGCGGCTGGGTGTGAGCGGTGCGCGCGATCCGGCGCTCCCGCGTCCGGTTTCGCGGCCTCCGGCGTCCCTCGACAGGCTCAGGGTGCGCCGGAGGCCGCGTTCCTTTCAGGCGCATTCCCGGGCCGCCGACTTGGGCCGTATCCCGCTGTCTGTGTACTTTCGTCGAGGCGCACGGCCGTGCGCCCCGGCCGCTGGGCAATTGCCCAAACCAGAAAGACGGCGGGCGTCTCAGGCGTCCGGGACCAGCCGCGCCAGCGCCTGCCCCTGGACGTCGTCCATGATCAGTTCCAGGTGGTGGCCGCCGCGGAAGTCGGCGACCTCGATCAGGCGCAGGCAGTCGGCCAGGCCGGCGCAGGCCGGCAGGCGGTCCGCCAGGCGGTTGGGCGTCTCATAAAAGAACGTCCGGTTGAAGCGGCTCTGCGGATCATCCAGGCTGATGGCCAGGGGGTAGATTTGCGCCTCCATCAGGTCCTGGAAGAAGTGCGTGCCCAGCGACGGCTCCGGCGCCGGGCCGACGCCCCGGCCCGAAAGCTCCACCAGCGCGCCCGCGTTGTGGATGTCGGCGTAGCTGACGTAAACGCCCAGACTGGGGTTGGTGGTCCCCCAGCGCCCGGGGCCGACCAGGACAAACGTCTTCTCGCCCAACGCGGCGTTGAGTTGGGCAATCGCCTGGGTGAGCGCTGTCCGGCAGGCCGCGGTCTCCAGGGCGAAGTAGCCCTCCGGCGGCACAAAAACCACGTAGCGGATATTGCCCAGGTACCCCTCCGGCACCATGAAGCGCGTGGCGAAGATCACGGTCTCCGGGTTCGGATCGCGGGGCAGCGCCGCCGACGCCGGGCGCCGCCACGTGCTCTGCGGCCGGCATTGCAGCAGGCTGATCTCCACCTGCGGGTGCGCGTCGTCGGCGCCCTTCAGGGCCAGCGTGAACTCCATGTCCACGGCCACGTGATAGTGCTCCTCCAGCGTGCGCAGCATCTGGGTGAGCAGCGCGGCCGCCGGCGTCCGCCGCACCAGGCCGTCGAAGGTGAGGACCAGCCGCGGCATGTCGGCGGCGGTCAGCGCTCCGCGCGGCGGGGTATAAAAGCCGTCGTCGTCCAGCTGCGCCAGGTAGCGCAGCCACGGATAACGCGGCGAGAGCACCTGCTCCACCGGCAGGGTGCGCAGCGCGTTGGCTTCCAGGTCCAGCACATCCACGCTGTGCTGCGAGTAGAAACGCAGGGCCTCGGGCGCATCGTCCGGCTGGAGGGTGGGATGGCTCAACGCGATCAGGTGCGGGTAATCGTTGCCGACGCGCTCCACGGCCCGCGTGCCCAGCCCCCACACCAGGCGCACGAAACCGGCCTCCGGCCGGATGCGCGGCGACCAGCGGTACAGGTTGCGGCTGAAAGCCACGCCGGCTGCGAACGGCAGGTAATAGCGGCCGAAGGCCTCGCCCTGCACCACCTGGATCAGGACCGCCATGCGCTCGTCGTAGTCCTGCAGGCCCTTGCCGCGCCGGTAGAGCAACGCTTCCGGCTTGAGCGTGCTGGCGTAGATGCGGGCGATGGCGGTGGTGAGGGCGGCCAGGTTCTCGGCCGGCGCGCCCTGGTTCGGGCAGAAAACGCTGTCGTATTTGCCCGCGAACGACGTGCCGAAGTTGTCCTCGAGCTGGCTGGACGAGCGCACGATCAGAGGGCGCCGGCCGACCCGCGCCAGCATGGCCTCCAGCGCCTGTGCGATTTCCGGCGGGAACTGGCCGGCCAGAAACTCCGCCTGGATCTGCTCGTACTCGGCGCGAATCTGCGCCTCCGGCTTGTATTTCTGATCGTTCCAGTGCATCAGGCCGTTCATGGCCATGAACAGGTAAATCAGGTCGGAGCCGAGGAAGTACGACTCGGGCACGCGCAGGCAGGCCCGGACCGCCGGGTCGGCCACTTCGTTCAGGATGCGCGCCGCCAGCACCAAGCCGGCCGCCTTGCCGCCGATGCGCCCCTGGCCGATCTTGTGCGCGTAGATGCCGGCCAGGTCTTCCAGCGTGAGCCATTCTTTGGCGACATGGATGTACGGCAGTTGGTCGCTGATCAGGCGCCGGATCAGGGCCACCTTGAGGTCGCGCAGGCTGGGCGCCAGCCGCTCGCGCTCGCGCGCCGGCAGCCGTTCGATGGCCTGCGCCTGGGCGAACAGCGCGCTCTCCGGCACCAGGTCCGGGTCGGCCGCCATGTACGCCGACGTTCCTTCCAGCCGCTCCACCGGCGGCCCGCCGGCCCCGCCGCGCTGCCAGATGGGCCGGGCGCGCACCTGCCCGCACTGGACGATGAGGCCCGGTCCGCGGCCGGCCGACACGTCCTCGTCATCCACCATTTGCAGGTCGAAGGTGAAACAGGCCGGGCGGGCGTTGCGGCAGCCGAAGCGGCGGCGGCGCTCGGCCAGGCCGGCCTCCAACGTCGCCGCCAGCATGTGGAGCGCCGCGCTCTTGCGTTCCACCCAGGCGACCAGGTTGATGCTACCGCGGCTGCCGCGGTCCGCCCCGGCCGGACGGCGCCCGCCCGGCTCGCCCTCCGCGCGATACAGGGCCTTGACGGTCGGGTCCACCTGGCCGACGAAATCGCCCACCTGGCGCGCCAGGCTGTCGCACAGGGTGCCGCAGACATCGCAGCGCCCCTCGCGCAACCATTGGCGCGCCTGGGCCGCGCTGCCGCCCGCCTTGGCGGCGGCGCAGTCCAGCACCGCCTGCTCCAGCAGGCGGTCAGCCAGGGTCGGGTCGAGCTCGACGGCGGCCATCCTGTCTGCTTCCACGTTCCCGGGCAATGGACTGACTTTCGCTGCGGCCTTCGACAGGCCCGGCTACGCCGGGCCGTTCAGGGCGAAGGGCCTCAGGCCATGTTTGCTCAGGCCGCCGCCTTGCTTCGCAGGACCCGGCGGGCCTTGGGCTTCGGGCGCTTGTGGCCGTTGCCGTTGGTCCGCGGCTGGTCATCGGCCGGGCGCGGCGTCACCGCCTCCCAGATGGGCAGCGGGCGCTCGTAGCCGGCCAGTTTCAGCCCGGTCAGCGCGGCCGTGTTCAGGTCCATCGCGCGCAGGTCCTCGGGGGACAGGTCCGCGATGCGCCGGTGGCCGGAGAGCATGGTCAGAATCTTCACCTCCTCGGCGCTGGCATGGATGAAGTTGGCCAGCCGCCGGCCGCCCTCCACCGGGTCCAGCCGCGCGGTTAACTCGGGCTTCTGGCTGGTGATGCCGTACGGGCAGTTGCCCTTGTGGCAGGCGTAGCAGGCGCGGCAGCCCAGGGCGATCTCGGCCGCGCTGCCGAAGCCGACCGCGTCGGCGCCCAGCGCCATCGCCTTGAACGCGTCCAGGCCGCTGCGGATGCCGCCCAGGGCGATCAGCTTGACCTTGCGATGCACGCCGTAATCCTTGAGGGCCTGGACGGCCGGCGGGATACAGGCGATGGTCGGGATGCCCACGCCCTGGGTGACGATATCGGGCGAGCAGCCGGTGCCGCCCACCAGGCCGTCGATACTGATGGCGTCCGCGCCGGCCTCGATGCAGGCGGCCACGTCCGCATACGGGCGCGACGGCCCGAGCTTGAACAGGATTGGGAGCTGGTAATCGGTGACGTCGCGCAGGAAGGCCACCATGTGGCGCATGTCGTCCAGCGACTGCACATCGTAGTAGCGGCACGGGCTGAGGGCGTCCGAGCCGACCGGCACGCCGCGCACGCGTGCCACGTCCTCGGTGACCTTCGAGCCGAGCAGGTGGCCGCCCATGCCGGGTTTGGCGCCCTGGCCGATCTTCACCTCGACGGCGTCGCCGGCGTTGACGTAGTCCACCGACACGCCCCAGCGCCCGGTGGACCACTGGATGATCAGATAGCCGCCCGGTTCCCATTGCTTGCGCGTGCGGGCCTCGTCGGCGTAACCGCGCGCCAGCCAGGCCTCGGCCGGCACCAAGCCGCCCTCGCCGGTGTTGGTGGCGATGCCGGTCATGGCCGCGCCGATGGCCAGGGCCTGCTTGGCCTCCTTGCTCAGCGCCCCGAACGACATGGCCGCCCAGACGAAGGGCAGCTTGAGGCGCAGGGGACGCGCGCAGGTGTCCTCGCCGATGACGACCTCCAGATCGCATTCCTCGCGATACTTGTCCAGCGGCGCGGCGCTGGCGATCTGGCTGGGCACCACCGTGATCATGTCGAAATTGGGGGTGGGGCCCTGCGTGCCGAAGCCGCGCAGCAGGTACTCGCCGGTCTGCGCTTTGGAGTGAATCTCCTCGACCGCCGCCAGCGTCCACGGGTAGCGGCTGAGGTATTCGGATTCGGCCGGGTTGACGCGGATGGCGTCGGCCGGGCAGAACTCCGAGCAGATCCGGCAGCCCACGCAGGCGTTGTAGTTCTGGATGTGCATCTGGCCGGTGACCGGGTCCAGCGCGTACACGCCGTGCGGGCAGACCTCGGCGCAGGTGGCGCACTTGCCCGGCATCCGGGCGTTAAGGCAGGCCTCGCGGTTGACACTGACGCAAAAGGCGCCTACGACAGCCATGGCGTCCTCCTAGTTGTAGAAAGGCTTCGCCGACGCGGCCACGATTTTCTTGAACTGGGCCGGATCAGCCTGGATGCCGTACTGCTCGAAGTAGCCGCGCAGCTTGGCGAGGTCGGCCTCGGTCAGCGGCTCCTGGCGGGTGTTGTGGCCGAGGCTCTTCCAGTTCCCGCCAATGTAGACGGTGCCGCGGATCAGGTAATTGGCGAAATTCGCGCCGGCGTCGCCCACCACCACCAGGTCGCCCTTGAGCATGTAGGTGCCGGCCTCGTCCCCCACGTCGCCGGCCACCAGGATGACCGCGCCCTTGTTCATGGTGGCCGTGAAGTCGCCGGCGTCGCCGCGCACCACCAGGTCGCCGCCGTAGCAGTACTGGCCGGCTCCATAGCCGGCGTCGCCGTCGATCACCACGGTCCCGGCGGTCATGTTGTCCGCCGCATATTGCCCGGCGTCGTGGTCCACGTGGATTGTGGCGCCGGCGTTCAACACGCCGAGATAATCACCGGCGTCGCCGGCCACCTCCACCTGACCGAACTTCAGGCCGGCGGCCAGGCCATGCAGGTGATGGGCGTGTTTCACCATCACCGGCTCCCCGCCCACGGCGGCGCGCAGGGCGCGATTGACGGCTTTGAGATCTTTGGCCTTGGCGTCTATGGTCTTCATCACCCACCTCCCGCTCAGCAGCCGGTGCAGCCGTTGCGCGGCCGGCCCGGGCCGGCCGCCCGGCTGGGCGTGCGGTACAAACGCGTGAACTGCTGGATGGCCTCGCCGCGCTTGAGCGGCTCGGCCAGGGCGTCCAGCATCAGCACGCGCATCTCCTGAAAGGCCTGGGCGCGCGCGCGGCGGTCCTTGTCGCCGGCCGCCGCCGCCAGGGCTGCCCTGTCCACCTCGTGGCCGGTCTCCAGCAGGGCCATCTGCAGCGCGTTGCGCACGAAGGCGTCGCCGGTCGGCGTGCGGATGATGAGCGTGGCCGCGTCCGCCGGGGCGCCCACGGAACCCACCGCCAGGTCGGCGGACTCGCCCAGGTAGTCGTCGCAGCTGCCGCAGCCGAGGCGGGTGTAGGCCTCCAGTTCCTGGCGCGGCAGGGTGTGCACGCTGCCATCCCACAGGATGGCGTTGAGCCAGGCGCCGTCGGGCGAGACCTCCAGCCGGCGGACGTGGTGGCGCGGTATGCCCATCCGCTGGACAAGCGCCTCGTCGATCAGCGCCGGCCGGTACACGCCGGCGCAGAAGACGGCCACGCTCAGGCGCAGCGCAGCCTGATACGGCTTGAGGCGCGGGTTGGCGGAAGCCTTAAGCTTGCGCAGCGCCTGGGCCGTGCACGGCGTGCCGACCACGGCCACGTTCTTCAGGCCCCGCTCGAAGACCGCCTCGTTGAGCTTGTCCAGCGCCGGCGCCCACAGGTATTGCAGGCCCATCCCCTCGGCGATCTCCTCCACCGTCGAGACGACCTCGCCGACCGGCTGCAGCTCCCACGGGTCCAGGTCCAGGCGCACCACGCCGTCCAGCAGACCGGCGCTCAGGCCGGCGACCAGCAGGCTGCGGACCACATCGTTGGGCGCGCCGGATTTCACCGGGCCGCGCGCCCGCGCCGCCAGGGTCACCCGCGCCTCCAGCGGCGTCCAGCGCTCCAGCCGCGGGCAGACGGCCTCGCAGAAGCGCTGGCAGAACGTGCAGCTATCCAGCGGGACTTTGGTGTAGCCGACGGTCTTCAGGCGCTTTTCCAGGACCGGATGCTCCGCGCCGGCCCAGTGCAGCACCTGCTTGGAGCAGGCCGCCACGCACAGGCCGCACCCGGCGCACCGGTTCAGCGCCCAGACCTCCTTTTCCAATCGTGTCGCCATGCTGTTGACCTCCTGAGGGCGGCGGTTGTTCCCCAATACGCTGCCGCGGATTACTTGGATTTCTTCGAGCCTTCGTCCCAGTCCGCGCAAGCCTCGACCCAAAATCCCTTCCTCTCCAGACCTCAACGCTGCAAGTAAGTCGAACTCAATTCGGCCGCAAACCCGTTGACGACCTCCGCGAAGCGGCGGCCGTCGTCGCCGGGCAGATGTTCCAGGCGCAGGCGGCGCGGGTTCAGCCCGCGCTCGGTCAGCTGGCGCTGCAGGAGCGCCACGCGCTCCTCCGCCCAGCGGTTGCCGACCCCGTGATGGCAGTCGCCGGCCGGGCAGACGCCCACCAGCACGCCCTGCGCGCCGTTCAGAAACGCCCACAGGATGTGGTCCGGGTCGAGCCGGGCCGAACAACCCAGGCGGATGATGCGCATCTCAGCCGGGTAGGTGCGGCGCCGCGCGCCGGCCAGGTCGGCGGCGGCGTACGCGCTCCACTCGCAGGCGAAGACCAGCACGCGCGGCCCCGGCCCGGCCAGCGCGGCCTCGATCTGCGCCAGCAGGGCGGCGTCTTCGCAGCCCGGCAGGTCGATGGCCTTCACCGGGCAGGCCACCACGCAGTTGCCGCAGTTCGTGCAGCGCCGCGCATCAATGCGCGCCAGCGAGAGCACGCCGGGGCGCTCCTGCAGGCTGATGGCCGACCAGGGACACGTCGGCACGCAGGTGGCGCAGCCGGTGCACAGCTCGGCCCGCACGGCGGCCGCCGGCGTGGTGCGCGGCAGGCTGCCCTGCGCCAGGAAACGCCGCGCGCGCGCGCCGGCCATGTACGCCTGGAGCAGAATCTCCTCCGGCTCGGTCGGCTGATGCAGGCCGCCGATGACAAAGACGCCGTCGTCGCGCGCCTGGCCGGGCCGCAGCCGTTCGCGGCGCTCCAGCAGGAAGCCCGCCTCGTCGTGCGGCAGCCGGAAGAGCGCGGCCAGCCGGGCCGCCTCGGGATGCGGCCCCCAGGGCAACGCCAGCACCAGGCGGTCGAACGGCAATTCCACGGCATCCTGCGTGGCCGGGATCGGCACGATCACGCTCTTCTCGCCGATGACGGGCGGATGCGCCGGGTGATAGCGAAGGAAGGCCACGCCCGCGGCCTGCGCCTCGACCAGCTCATCCCAGGCCGCGTCGCCGGCCGGCCCGCCCAGGAAGAGGTCGCGGTACAGGATCGTCACCTCGGCCTGCGGCTGGAGACGTTTGGCCTGGAGCGCCTGCCGCAGGCCGGCCCGGCAGCAGACGCGCGAGCAACGGCCGACGGCCTCCCGTTCGGCGCACAACTCGATGACGATGCGGCGCAGGTCCACCACGCCGCCGGCGGCCAGCTCGGCCGCGAACTCGGCCTGCGTGCGGACCAGGCGGCGGTCGCGCCAGGGCCGGTCGCCCAGGGGCAACGGCTGCGCGCCGAGGGCCAGGACGACGGCGCCAAACGTGAGCGTGTGGCGCTGGCCGGCCTGCTCTACGGTCACGGTGTAATGGCCGGGGCCGCCGGAAACATCGGCCACGCGGGCGTGGAGCAGGCGCCGGATGCCGGCGTGCGCCTCGACCGCGGCGACGCGCTCGGCTAACTGGGCCTGGCGTTCCTCATCGTAATCGGGCGAGAGCCCGCCCAGGGCGCTGGCGGCCTCCACCAGCGTCACAGGCGCGCCGCTCTCGGCCAGGGTCAAGGCAGCCGTCAGGCCGCCTAACCCGCCGCCGACCACCAGCGCCGCGTTGTAAACAGGCTCGGCCTGGGGCCCGACCGGAGAGACGCTGGCCAGGCGCGCGAGGCCCATCGCCACCAGATCGGCCGCTTTCTCCGTGGCGGCCACGCGGTCGTCGCCGTGCGCCAGCGCGCACTGCTCACGCACGTTGGCGATCTCCAGCATGGTCGCCGGCAGGCCAGCCGCCTGGACCGTCTCGCGGAAGAGCTTCTCCACCAGGCGCGGCGCGCAGCCCGCCACCAGCACGCCGTCCAGACCTTCGGCCTGGATCAGGCGCTGGAGCCGGGCGCGGCCGTCCGGGCTACACGGCCAGGCCTCGCGCCGGGCCGCGACGACGCCGGGCCGCGCGGCCGCGCGCTGGCGCACGGCCTCGGTGTCCAGCCGCTGGCTCACCTGACCGCCGCAATCGCAGACGAACACGCCGAGGCGCGCCTCACGCGGGGGAATCGTCTCGCTCATAGGACCGTCCCTTCAATCCTGGCTGACGCCGGCCGGGTCCGCGGGCGCCGGAGACAGGCGCCGCGCCTCCGCCAGCAGCGCCTCAGGCGTCTCGACGAAGTGCGGGCTCAGGTCGAGATCGCTGCACACCTGACAGTACTCGCGCTCAGACCCGACGCCGCCCGGGTGGGCGCTGCGATAGCCGATGACGTCCTCCAGGTGCAAAACGCCTGTCGGGCAGATCAGCACGCACGTCCCGCAGCCGATACAGGCCGCCGACGCGATCTCGAAGGGCGGGCTGACCTGCTTGGCCATGCCGCGCCTGATCAGGCTGATGGCGCTGACACCCACGATCTCCTGGCAGGCGCGCACGCACAGCCCGCACAGCACGCAGCTCTCGGCCTCCGGCAGCTGGAAGCGGACCTGCGTCACGCCCAGGCTGCGGGCCAGCGCCCACATCTCCGGCGACCGGTAGGCCCCAGCCAGCAGCAGCTCGGCAGTGAGACGCCGGCTGCGCTGCACGGCCTCCGAGTTCGTCCGCACCACCAGGCCGGGTTCGCAGGGATAGGCGCAGGCCGCCGCCAGGCGCGCCGGGCGCGGCGGCTGGGCGACCTCCACCACGCACAGGCGGCAGCCGCCGTACGGCCGCAGCGCCGGGTGGTGACAGAGGGTGGGCACGGCGATGCCGTTTTCGCGGCAGGCCTCCAGCAACGTCCGCCCCTCCGCTGCTGTCACAAGCTGGTCGTCGATGGTGAGCTGGATCATGGCAACCCCTAGTTCACGACCACGGCATCGAACTTGCACAGACTCTGGCACAGGCCGCAGCGCGTACACACGGCGGGGTCGATGCTGTGGACCTGCTGCTTCGCGCCGTGGATGGCGCCGACGGCGCAGTTGCGCAGGCAGACCATGCAGCCTGTGCACTTCTCGGGCAGGATGCGGTAGGTGATAAGGCCCTTGCAGACCCTGGCCGGGCAGGTTTTGTGCAGGATGTGAGCGTCGTACTCGGCGCGGAAATGCCGCAGCGTGGAGAGCACCGGGTTGGGCGCCGTCTGGCCCAGGCCGCACAGCGACGAGCGCTTGATGGTCTCGCCCAGCTCGAACAGATAATCCACATCGCCAGGCTCGCCCTGGCCGGCGCAGATGCGCTCCAGCGTCGCCAGCATGGCTTTGGTGCCCACGCGGCAGGGCACGCATTTGCCGCAGGACTCTTCCTGGGTGAACTGCATGAAGTAACGGGCGAAGTCCACCATGCAGGTGTCCTCGTCCGCCACCACCAGGCCGCCGGAGCCGACGATGGCGCCCAGCGCCGCGAGCGACTCGTAATCGATGGGCGTGTCCAGGTGCTCGGCCGGGATGCAGCCGCCCGACGGCCCGCCGATCTGAGCCGCCTTGAATTGCTTGCCGTTCGGGATGCCGCCGCCGATATCGAAGATCAGCCGGCGCAGCGAGATGCCCAGCGGCACTTCCACCAGGCCGGTGTTGTTGATCTTGCCGACGACGGAGAAGATCAGCGTCCCCTTGCTGGTGGGCGTGCCCAGGGCCGCATACCACTCGGCGCCGTTGGCGATAATCAGCGGCACCGCCGCCCAGCTCTTGACGTTGTTGATGTTGGTCGGTTTGCCCCACAAGCCGGCCTCCACCGGATACGGCGGGCGCGGGCGCGGCTCACCCACCCGCCCCTCAATGGACGCCATCAGCGCGGTCTCCTCGCCGCACACAAAGGCGCCGCTGCCCAGCCGCACGCTGACGCGGAAGCTGAAGCCCGTGCCCAGGATGTTCTCGCCCAGCAGGCCGCGCGCCTCGGCCTGGGCAATGGCGGCGCGCAGGTGCTTGACGGCCAGCGGATACTCGTTGCGGATGTAGACGAAACCCTGCCGCGCGCCGATGGCGTAGGCGCCGATGAGCATGCCCTCCAGCACCCGGTGCGGGTTGCCCTCCATGATCGAGCGGTCCATGTAGGCGCCCGGGTCGCCCTCGTCGGCGTTACAGATCACGTACTTCACGTCGCCGGGCTGCCGCCGGCAGGTCTCCCATTTGACGCCGGTGGGGAAGCCGGCGCCGCCGCGCCCGCGCAGCCCGGAGGCCTTGACCGTGGCGATGACGTCTTCGGGCGTCATCGTGGCAAGGGCCTTGGCCAGCGCCGCGTAGCCGCCGGCCGCCACGTAATCGTCCAGGCGCAACGGGTCCAGCGCGCCGTTCAGGTCCAGCACCAGGCGGCGCTGGTGCTTGTAGAAGGGCACGTCCGTCTCAATGGGGATGCGCGCGCCGGTCTGCGGATCGGTGTACAGCAGGCGGTCCGCCACCGGCCCGCCGTCCACGGCGGCGGACACCAGTTCACGCGCGTCTTCGGGTTTGACGCGGGTGAACATCCGGCGCTGCGGATGAGAGACCACCAGCGGCCCGCGCTCGCAGAAGCCGTGACAGCCCGTAACCTTTACGGTCAGGTCCGCGCCGCGCCGCGCGCTCTCGGCCTGCAGGGCCGCGCACACGCGCTCACTGCCGTATACACGGCAGCCGGTGCCGCCGCACACGGTCAGGGTCGGGCGGTCATGGCCGTCCTCGGCGGCCAGCGCCGCGCGCCAGGCCTCCAGCGCGGCGGGATCGGCGAGCTTAGTCATGCTTCACCTCCGCCTCCGCGCGCAACAGGCGCTTTACCAGCGCCTCGGTCTTCGACACCGTCATCTGGCCGGCGTACTCGCCGTCGGCGACGACGATGGGGCCGAGCGCGCAGGCCCCCAGGCAGTTGACCGTCTCCAGCGTAAACCGCCGGTCGCGCGTGGTCGCCCCGGCGCACAGGCCCAGCCGGGTCTCCAGCCGCTCCAGGATGCGCGGGCTCCCCCGGACGTGGCAGGCGGTGCCCATGCAGACCTGCAGGCAGTGCTTGCCCTTAGGCTTGAGGCTGAAGGCGTTATAGAACGTGGCGACGGCGTAGACCTGGGCCAGCGGCAGGCCGAAACGCTCGCTGGCGAGGATCAGGGCCTCCGGCGGCAGGTAACGGTAGCGGGACTGGATGGCCTCCAGCGCCGCGATCACCGAGCCCTCGCCGTGGGCCTCCTGGTCGATCAGACCGTAGATCTCGCCGACAGGCAGTGCCATGGCCTCCCTCCAGAGGCGGTGACTGGCCGTGCTCGCACCGGGCGGGGGATGGCGCTTAAGCCCATGTCGGGCAATGCCCGCCCCGGCGACGGCAGCCAGCGCCAAACGGCTGAGACAGACACGCCAAATCACCCAAACAGGTAATATGGCGCACTCTGAATCTACTGCGGTCTATGTGAGGATTGTGCAAAAAGGAGCAAGCAGTTGGTGAGGATTACGTGAATAAACAGAGTATGTTGGTCGGAGAACCTCAACTGTTCGATACGTCCTGCCAGACCAGCATATAGCCCACGCCTGGGCAACGCACGATCAGCTTGGGATCGGCCGGGTCCACTTCCAGCTTCTGGCGCAGGCTGTGGATATAGGTCCTGAGGTTATCCATGTCGTCCTGGCGGGCGTTCCCCCACACTGCGGTCAGCAGCTGCTCGTGGAGGACCACCTGGTTGCGGTGGCGGACCAGCTCCAGAAGCAAGTTGTATTCCGTCGGCGTCAGGTGGACATCCTGGTCGGCCACGCGGACGCGGCGGCTGGCCAGCTCAATGCGGACGCGTTCGCAGGCGACGATGGCCGGCTCAACCGAGGCGGCGCCCGCACGCGTGCGTTTCAACACGGCCCGGATGCGGGCCAGCAACTCGGGCGAACTGAAAGGCTTGGTGATGTAATCGTCAGCCCCGGCCTCGAACCCGCGCAACAGGTCCGCCTGCCCGACGCGGGCCGTGAGCACGATGATGGGCAGATCGCTGAACTCGCGCAGGCGGCGGGCGACCTCGAACCCGTCCAGGGCGCCGGCCAGGCTGATGTCCAGCAGCACCAGGTCCGGCTGCTCCAGGGCGGCCATCTGGATCGCGTGTTCCCCGCTGTGCGCGGCCAGGACCTCGTGCCCGGTGGCGGTCAACACCTCCCGCACCAGCCGCACCAGCTTGGGGTCGTCGTCGACGATCAGGATACGAGGCTTTCCCATCGGCAATTGTCCCGGCGACTCATTCCGGCGTCGCGCCGGCCCGGGGCAGCGAGAAGGACACCGTCGTCCCCTCGCCCAGGCGGCTCTCCACCCAGATCCGGCCGCCCTGCGCCTCGACGATGGCGCGCGCAATCGGCAGGCCCAGGCCGGTGCCCGGCACGTGATGGCCGACCGCGGCCCGGACCCGGAAGTACTTCTCGAAGAGCGGGATCAGGTTCTCGGCTGCGATCCCCACCCCCTGATCGGACACGCTGACGACCACATCGCGCGGCCGCGCCTCGCCGCGCAGCATGATCAGGCCGCCGCGCGGCGAGTACTTCACGGCATTGTCGAGCAGGTTGCGGAACACCTGCATCGTCCAGCGCGGATCACACTCCACCGCCGGGAAGTCCGCCGGGAAGTCCACCACCAGGTGATGGAGGCGGGTGCCGAGCTGGACCTCGTCGGCGACGCGGCGCGCCAGGCCGGCCAGGTGGACCGTCTCCAGCGTCATCTGAAGCTGGTCCACCGACTCAAGCGACGAGTCAAGGATTTCCTTGAGCATGGCCTGCATGTGGTCGCACTCGGCCTCGATCAGGCGCAGAAATTCGGCGGACTTGGCCTCGCTCCAGTCGACTTCTTTGAGCAGCAAGGCGGAGGCGTAGCCCTTGATAGCGGTCAGCGGCATGCGCAACTCGTGCGAGAGGGTGGCCAGCAGCTCGGCGCGCAGGCGCTCGGCCTCGCGCGCCGCCCGCACCGAGTCGGCCTTGTCCGCCAGGCGGGCCTGGTGGACCAGCACGGCGGCCAGGTCGGCCAGGGATTGCGTCAGGGCTAGGTCGTCCGTCGTGAAGGCTCCCGGCCTGCGCCAGGCCTCCAGCGTCAGGACCCCCAACCGCTCAGGGCCGGGGCCCAGCGGCGCGGCCAGGGCCGATTGGGGCCAGGCCGGGCCGCTCCCGGCGCGGGCCAGCCGGGCATGATTGGCGGACCGCAGGCCGGCGGCCGCCGCCGCGATCTCGGCCGGGTCGTTCAGCGCGCGCGCCTGGCCGGCCTCGAGCACCTGGCCCGGCAGGCCCTCGCCCAGCTGCAGGCCCACCGACTGCAAAGTTTCCAGGTCATAGCCGATAGCCGCCGCCGGCCTGAGAAGGCCGGCCGCCTGGTCCCAGGCCAGGATCAGGCCGGTTTCGGCGTCCGGCAGCGCCTCCAGCGCCAGGCCCAGGAGCGCCTGCCAGCCTTCGGCCAGGGTTGCGCCGGAGGCCAGGACCCGGGCGGCGCGGGCCAGGACCTCGACGGCGGCCTCCGGCCGAGCAAGATCAGCGGTCATAAAGTGACTGTAGCATAGCTGACACAGGGCGTCATGTGAGATTCGTCCATGAGGGAGGGGGCCCCCACCCGGCGCTGCGCGCCGCCCGCCTCCGTCGCATCTGACGCGACGGAGGCGGGCAGGGATGGGGTGGATATTTCCCCTCCCTCCCGCGGCCCGGAGTCCGTTAGAATCACGCCATGTCCGAAACCGCCAACGATCTGCCCAAGATCCTGTCGCTTTATCTCCAGATCAGCCAGTACCCGATTCTGGCGCACCAGATCCGCCGGCGCATGCGCGACGAGCTCTACCGGCGCGGCGTGATCACGCCCGCCCGGCTGGAGCAGGAGGCGCGCGACAAGGCCGTGGTCTCCCAGCTGCGCGAGGGGCTGACCGACCCCTACGGCGAAGAAGACTCCTCGGCCTGGGAACAGCGCCTGCAGCAGATCCGCGACCACCTGACCGATTTCTACTTCGCCTACAACCTGCCGCTGGAGCTGTTCCACCGCATCGTCGAGGAGCTGCTGGCCGGCCGGCGCGGCGCGCTGCCGGACAAGACCTCCACCTGGGACGAGATCACGCTTACCTTCAACCCCGAGCTGGCGCCGGTGGACCTGCTGATCCGCAAGGTGGAACAATGGGCGGCGCTGCCCCCCGACGAACGGCCGCGCGTCCAGCACCACATCGAGGAGATGAACGTGGTGCTGATCAAGGCCCTGATCAGCGACCAGCTCAGCTTCGTGGGCGTCGCCAAGCAATGGCTGGACGCCCTGGACTTCAAATTCATCCTCGACCGGCGCATCGGCAGCGGCAAGATCGGAGGCAAGGCGGCCGGCATGCTGCTGGCGCACCGCATCCTGCAGAAGGCGGCGCCGGCCCTGGCGGCCCAGGTGCAGGTGCCCCGCTCCTACTTCATCGGCGCCGACGTCTTCTACGACTACCTGGCGCTCAACAAGGTGGAGTACATCAACCAGAAATACAAGTCCGCCGACCAGATCCGCGCCGACTACCCGCAGATCCGGGCCGAGTACGAGCAGGGGCGCTTCCCCGAAGAGATCGCCGACGCGCTGCGCGACATTCTGCGCGCAGTGGGCGACCGGCCGCTGATCGTGCGTTCGTCCAGCCTGCTGGAGGACAACTTCGGCACGTCGTTCGCGGGCAAGTACGAGAGCTTCTTCTGCCCGAACCAGGGCACGCTCAAAGAAAACCTGCGCGACCTGACGCTGGCCATCCGCCGCATCTACGCCAGCGTCTACAGCCCGGACGCCCTGATCTACCGCCGGCGCATGGGCCTGCTGGACTACGACGAGCGCATGGCCATCCTGCTCCAGGAAGTTCAGGGCGAGACGCACCACGATTACTTCTTCCCGACCCTGGCCGGCGTGGCTTTCAGCCGCAGCCCGATCGTGTGGAGCCCGCGCCTGCGGCGCGAAGAGGGCTTCGTGCGGCTGGTGCTCGGCCTGGGGACACGCGCGGTGGAACGGGTGGGCGAGGATTATCCGCGCCTGATCTTCCTCAGCCACCCGCAGCTCCGCCCGGAGACGACGCCGGCCGCCATCGAGCATTATTCGCAGCGCCTGATGGACGTGATCGACCTGGAGCAGAACCGGCTGGCGACGGTGCCGGTGCAGCAGACGCTGGACGCGAGTTTTCCGGCCCTGCGCTGGGTGGCGTCCATCAAAGGCGACGATGCGCTGCTGCCGATCAAGAGCCTCGGGCCGCGCGTGGCGCCCGGCAACCTGGTGCTGACCTTCGATAACCTGATCCAGCGCACCGACTTCGTGCCGCTGCTCAAGGACCTGCTCAGGACTCTCGCCCGCCACTATGGCTTCCCGGTCGATGTGGAGTTCGCGGCCGACCTGAAGCCGGAGGCGGGCGGCGGCAAACCGGCCGTGGTCTTCTCGCTGCTGCAGTGCCGGCCGCAGAGCATCGGGGCGCGCGGCGAGGTGGTGCGCCTGCCGACCGAGGTGCCGGCCGAGGACCGGCTGTTCTTCACGTCGCGCATGGTGCCGCAGGGACAGGCGACCCAGGTGGAGCGCCTGGTCTATGTCCCGCCCGCCGCCTATCAGCGCGCCGACGCCCAGCAGCGCCACCGCCTGGCGCGCCTCATCGGCCAGCTCAACAAGGCCTTCGAGGGGCAGACCTTCATCCTGATCGGGCCCGGCCGCTGGGGCTCGTCGAACATCCATCTCGGCGTGCCGGTCACCTACGCGGACATCTACAATGCCCGCGCCCTGGTGGAGCTGGCCCTCGGCCGCGGCGAGGCAGCCCCGGAGCCGTCGTACGGCACGCACTTCTTTCAAGACCTGGTGGAGACCAACATCTACCCGCTGGCCATCTACCCGGACGAGCCCGGCGACTTCCTGAACGAGGCCTTCCTGAACAACGCCGTCAACCGTCTGACCGAGGTCCTGCCGGGCGTCCCCCTGACAGCCGCCGAGGCCGCCTGCCTGAAGGTGATCCATGTCCCGGCCGAGCGTAACGGACAGAAACTGGATATTCTGATGAACGGCGAGCATGCGCTGGCCTATTTTTCGGCGGCCAGCTGAGCGCCGGCCCACCCGCGACCACAAGGAGAAGTCATGGCCAAGCAATATTTCGTCGGCGTCGATCTGGGCGGCACGAGCATCCGCGCCGGCGTCGTGGACGCAAACGGGCGCGTCCTGGCGCTGGAGAAACGCAAAACCAAGCCCGAGCTGGGCGTCGACCGCGTCTTCGAGCGCCTGGCCGTCGCCATCGAGCGCGCGCTGGACCAGGCCGACGTGAAGCCGCGCGCCATCGGCGGCATCGGCGTCGGGGTGCCCGGCCCGGTGGACCTGAAGCACGGCGTGGTGCGCGTGGCCGTGAACCTGGGCCGCGGCTGGAAGGACATGCCGCTGGCCGAGCGCCTGGAAACCCGGCTGGGGCTGCCGGCCTGCGTGGATAACGACGTGCGGGTCGGGGCGCTGGGCGAGCACCGGCACGGGGCCGGCCGGGGCGTGGACGACATGATCGCGGTCTTCGTCGGCACCGGCATCGGCGGCGGCCTGATCCTGGGCGGCAAACTGCGGCGCGGCTTCCGCGGCGGCGCGGGCGAGGTCGGCCACACGGTCGTCAACGGCAACGACGGCCTCCTGGACGCGCACGGCCAGCCGGGCGCCGTGGAGCCGATCGCCAGCCGCACCGGCATGCAGCGCCAGGTCCAGGCGCGCGTGGCCGAGGGGCGGGCCAGCCGGGTGCCGGAATTGATGGCGACCATCGGCGGCGGACGCCTGACCAGCCGCGTGATCTACGAAGCGGTGCGGCAGAAGGACCCGGTGATGCTGGACGTGCTGGCGACGGCGCAACACACGCTGGGCGTGCTGGCCGGCAACCTGGTGAACATCCTGGACCCGGAGATGATCGTGTTCGGCGGCGGGGTGACCGAGCGCCTGGGCGACGCGTTCGTGGCGCCCATCCGGCGCGTGGCGCGCGCGCACTTCATCAACAAGACCGACGCCGACCGGGTGAAGATCGTGCCGGCGGCGCTCAAGGACCTGTCCGGCGTGGTCGGCGCGGCGGTGATGGCGCGCGAGCGGTTGTAGCCGGCCGACGGCCGACGGCTCAACCCAGCCGTTTCGCCATGTAGAGTTCCCCCAGCTCAAACCCGTGCCGGCGGTAATAGCCGCGCGTGCCGATGGCGGCAATCACGGCCAGGCGGCGAAAAGAGGCGTTCCGGGCGATCTGCTCCGCCTCCCGGATGAGGCGCGCGCCCAGGCCAAGGTGCTGGGCCTCGCCCTGCGCGCCCTCGCCCAGGCGCACTACCGGCCCATAGACGTGCACCTCGCGGATCAGGGCCGCGCCGCGCAGCTCGTCCAGGCCGGTGAGCGCGGCGGCCTCGGGCGTCGGCAACAGCAGGCGCAGGAAGCCGGCCAGCCGCCCGCTTTCCGTGACCAGGCTCAGGAAATGCTCGACGCCGGAAGTCGTCTCATAGACGATCGTTTCGAGCCTCACGTCGCCGGCGATTTTCTCCCCGCGCACTTCCCGGCAACGGATGCAGTCGCATGTGCGCGCTGTCGCGCGCACGTGCTTCTCCACCACTTCGCGCAGGTTGCTCAAGGTGCTGCCAGCCACGACGTGCCCGGCCGGGATATCGCGGATGACGCGGCTCAGGCGGACGTAGCGCGGCGTGGCCGCCATGCAGTCCGCCAGCAGGTCCACCAGCTCGCCGTCCGTGTACGGCCGGTACTCGCCGCGCTCCCACCACGCCACCAGCTCGGCTTCGCGGACCAGGGAACAGGGATAGATCTTCAGCTCGTCCGGACGCAGGCCGGGATCGGACCACAGCCGCGCATAGTCCTCCCGATCGCTCTCCGGCGTGGCGCCGAGCAGGTTGGGCATCCAGTGCAGGTGGAGTTTGAAGCCGGCGGCGCGCAGCACCCTAACCGCCTGGCGCGTCTGCGCCACCGTGTGGCCGCGCCGGTTCAGGTCCAGAAGGCGGTCGTCCAGGCTCTGCGCGCCGAGCTGGACCTTGGTGACGCCGTAGCTGCGCAGCCGGCGCGCCTCGGCGGCGTCCACGTAGTCCGGCCGGGTCTCGATCACCAGGCCGACGTTGCGGCGCGCGGCGGTCTCGTTCCGGCGCTGGGCCTCAGCCAGCGTCTCTGACTCGACGCCGTTGAGCGCGTCGAAACAGCGCTTGACGAACCACGCCTGATAGTCCGCCGGGTAGTAGGACCACGTGCCGCCCAGGATCAGGAGCTCGACTTTGTCGGTGGGGTGGCCGATGTTCTCCAGCGCGCGCAGGCGGCCGAGGGTGGTGGCGTACGGGTCGAAGTGGTGGGCCTCGGCCCGCGCCGCGCCCGGCTCGTCATGCAGATAACTCTTGGGCATGCGGGCGTCGGTCGGGCAGAAGATGCACTCGCCCGGGCACGGGAATGGCTTGGTGAGCACCGTCACGGTGGCCACGCCGGACTGGGTGCGGACCGGCTTCATCTGCAGGCGGCGCAGCACGTCACGGTCGAACGTGAGCCGGCCGTCGGCGCAGAACTGGCGGTAGGCGGCGACGAGCTGATCCTTGGCGAACTGGCCATCCGCCTTGGGATAGCGGCGCAGCAGGCGCGCGAGGTCCGTCGGCTCAAACGCCTCCAGCGCCGCGGCCTCCCGGATCAATTTCAGGAGCTGGGCTTCTTCTTCCGGCGCGAAGGTGTGGGGGCGTCTGTGGTACCACCCGGCGGTGCGCATGCCGCGAGTGTACCGCAGAATTTCACACGCCGGGGATATTCGCGATGCGTGCCACCGTCAGAAAAGATTGTGAGATCGGTCCACGACTTGTCAGCGTCACCCCGGCTTTCGCCGGGGTCCAGATCAGGCCATGATCTCGACCGCGCCGTCGTCCAGGTCGTAATAGCCGCCGACGATCTTGAGCTGGCGCTTCTTCACCAGCCCGGCGAGCACCGTCGAGCGGCGCGCCAGGGCGGCCACCACGCGGCGCACGTTCTCGCGCGCGATGGCGGTGACGGGATCGTCCGAAAGACGCGCGGCCTCCACCGCTGGCTTCAGCGCCGTCACCAGACTGGCCAGATGGCCGGGCGCCTCGCCATCGCTCTCGATCGTCGCCAGGGCGGCCTGGCAGGCGCCGCAGCGCTCGTGGCCCAGCACGACGATGAGCGGGACGTGCAGGTGCGCGGCCGCGTACTCCAGGCTGGCCAGCAGGGTCTCGCTCAGGATGTTGCCGGCCACGCGCGCCACGAACAGGTCGCCCAGGCCCTGATCGAACAGGATCTCGGGCGGCACGCGCGAGTCCGCGCAGCCGAGCACGGCCGCAAACGGGTGCTGGCCCTCGGCCAGATGCCGGCGATGTTCAGGCGCCTGGTCCGGGTGGACGAGCTGCGCCTCGACGAACCGATGGTTGCCCTCCAGCAGGCGCGCCAGGGCCTCGTCGGCGGTGAGGGTCTCCGGAGCGCGCGGGGTGGGCGACGGTTCCAGGGTGGGCAGCGGCTCCCAGTCCAGCGGGTTGACCCGGGTGTTGCGGTTGCAGGCGGCCAGCGCGGCCCCGGCCGCCGTGAGGGCCGCCAGGCCCAGGAAATTGCGGCGCGACGGGCGCGGGTTCATCATCCGTGCGCCTCCTCGACCTCGGCGTCGTCCAGGAGCGTGACCCAGCCGGCGTCCAGGTCGTAGCGCGCGCCGACGACGCGCAGTTCGCCGGCTTCGACCAACTCGTGCAGGATCGGTCTGGACGCGCGCAGTTGGGCCGCGGTGCGGCGGACGTTGGCGTCGCCGACGGTGTCCCACACCTCACCGCGGGTCAGGTCGGCGGCCTCCAGCGCGGGTTCGATAGCTTTCACCAGACTCTCCAGGTGGCCCTCGGCTTCGGCGCCGGTCAGCACGCTCTCCAGCACGGCCCGGATCGCGCCGCAGCGCTCGTGGCCCAGCACCATGATCAGCCGGACGCCCAGATGTTCCGCCGCGTACTCCAGGCTGGCCGTGATTTCGTCGTCGGCGACGTTGCCGGCCACGCGGACGACGAACAGGTCGCCCAGGCCCTGGTCGAACAGGATCTCGGGCGGCACACGCGAGTCGGCGCAGGTCAGGATGGCGGCGAAAGGATGCTGGCCCTCGGCGACCTGCGCCCGGCGCTCTTCGGTGTGGCCGGGCCGCTGCATGCGGTCCGCGACATAGCGGGCGTTGCCCTGGAGCAGGCGCTCGAGGGCGTCGTCGGTCTCCACCGGGTCCGGGCCGCGCAGGGTCGGGGTCGGCCCGGCCACTGCCAGCGGTTCTCTGGTCCACGGGCGGCAGGCGCCGGCCAGCGAGCCGGCCGCGGCCAGACCGGCCAGGCGCAGAAAGCGGCGGCGTGAGGCAGACAGGTTCGTCGTCGGCATGGCTCTCTCCGCCTGGTACGGTAGCATCCGCCCCGCGCCGCTGTCCGTAAACCGCTGGTGAAAGCTACGTCAAGTTCGGATTCATTCGGCGCGCGCTCAAATCGGATACTGGGTTATTGACAATACTGTGTGACACATTATATAATACAAGACATGGCACAGAAATCCGACTCATCGCCGGTGCCTGAAAACCTGGACCTGGAACTGCGCCGGGGGGTGGTGGTGCTGGCGGTGTTGAGCCAGCTTCAGACCGAGCAGTACGGCTACTCGCTCAAGAAGGCCCTGGCGGACCAGGGGCTGGAGATTGATGAGGGGACGCTCTACCCGCTGCTGCGCCGGCTGGAGAGCCAGGGCCTGTTGCAGAGCGATTGGCGGATGGCGGAGGCGCGCCCGCGCCGCTACTACGTCATCAGCCCGGAGGGCCGGCGCGTGTACCAGGCATTGTCGGCCAACTGGCGCACGCTCACGCGCGTCATCGACCGGCTGGTGCAGCCGGCGGAGGTGTCCGATGGAGACCCAGGAACTGCTTGACCGCTATGTGCACGCCATCGGGGAACAATTGCCCCGGCGGATCCGCGAGGATGTGAAAGCCGAGTTGCGCTCGCTGCTGGCCGAGATGCTGGACGACCGCGCCCGGCAGGATCAGCGCGCGCCGGACCTCGAACTGGCCGCCGCGGTGCTGCGTGATTTCGGCGAGCCGGACGAGGTGGCTGCGCGCTACCGCCCGCCCGGGCGCCTGATCGGGCCGGAGCTCTACCCGACCTTCGTCCTGGTGGCCCGGATCGGGCTGGCGGCCCTGATCGGGCTGGGCGGGCTTCTTCTGGCGCTGGCGCTGTGGCGCTCCGAGGCGCCGCTGGCCGAACTCGGCCGGACGCTATGGGAGGTGGCGGTCCAGATCGCGGGCCTGGCGCTCATGAACCTCGGCCTGCTGGTGCTGATCTTCGCCGGGCTGGAGCGCTGGGGCGCGCGTCACACGTCGGCCTCCGCGTCAGCGGCCTGGAATCCGCTGGACCTGCCGGCTGTGGAAGACCCGGACCGGGTGGAGCGCGGCAACCTGATCGCCACGCTGTGCTTCAACGTCGGCCTGATCGTGCTTCTCAACTTCTTCCCCGGCGCGGTCGCCATCTTCTTCATCCACGACGGCGTCTGGGGCCGCTTCCCGCTGCTGGCTCCGGAATTCCAGACGGACCTCCTGCCCTGGTTCACGGCGGCCTGGGCGCTGGAGGCGGCCTTGAACCTGGCGGTGCTCTGGCAGCGCCGCTGGACGCCGGTGGCGCGCTGGGCCGAGTTCGGCCTCTCGATCCTGAGCATCATCATCCTGGCGCGGGCGCTGATGGGCGGCCCGATCCTGGCCCCGGAGATCCTGACGGCCTTCGCCAAGCTCATCCTGGCGATCATCCTGGTGATCGCCGTCCTGGAGGCGGCCGGCCAGATTTACCGCCTGATCGGCCGCTGGTTTGCGCCGCCGCCCGCGCCGCTGAGCGCGCCGCCCCGGTAGGCCGCATGCGCGCTGACGTGCAGGCCCGGCTGGCGGCGCTCAACCGCGAGTTCTACGAGGCGCACGGTGAGGCCTTCGGCGAGACGCGCCCGCGCCTGGCCCCCGGCGTCAAGCGCCTCCTGGCGCGGATCGCGCCCGGCGCGCGGGTGCTGGAGGCGGGCTGCGGCGACGGCAAAGTAGGGCGCTGGCTGGCGGCGCGCGGCGCGCGCTACGTGGGGCTGGACGCGAGCGACGCGCTGCTGGAGCGTGCGCGCAGGCTGAGTGGAGAGTGGAGAGTCGATAGTGGACAACAAGCGGTCTCGCCACCGTCCACCGACCGCTGCCCACTCACTTTGCTGAAGGCGGACCTGCTGGCGCCCAACTGGGATTCGCCTTTAGGCGAGCGGCTTTTCGATTGGGCGCTCGCCTTCGCGGTCTTCCACCACCTGCCCGGCGCGGAGACGCGCGCGCGGGTGCTGCGGACCCTGGCCGCGCGCCTGGCCCCCGAGGGCCGGCTGGCGATGTCCAACTGGCAATTGACGCGCAGCGAACGCCTGCGCCGGCGCATCGCGCCCTGGGACCTCGCCGGCCTGACGGACGCGGACGTGGAGCCCGGCGACTATCTGCTCACCTGGGAGCGCGGGGCCGGGCGCGGCCTGCGCTACGTCCATGTGCTGGATGAGGCCGAGGCGCGCCGCCTGGCGGACGCCGCCGGGTTGAGGGTGGCGGAGGTCTTTCACTCCGACGGCCGCACCGGCGATCTGAGCGACTACGTCGTGCTGCAAAGGCCCTAGCCGAACGCGCAGTCCGCGCTGATGTTTCGCTTACCGGAATGCCGGTATAATCCCCCCAATCCTACAGCCCAGGAGTGGCCCCATGACCAAATTTGTGCAGTTCCCGCTGGAAAGCGGCGGCTCGATTGTGTTTGAGACCGCCGAGGACAAGAAGACCGGCGGCAGCGGTTTTGTGAAGAGCGGCGAGACCCACGCCGAGGCCGCCGATCAGGCCCGGCAATCCTTCGACGCGTCGGTGGAGGACATCCGCAAATCGGCCGATCTGCTGGTGAGCAAGCTGCGCGCGCTGAGCCAGCCGCCGGATGAGATGGAAGTGTTCTTCGCCCTGAAAGCCACGGCGGAGCTGGGCGGCCTGGTGGTCGCCCGGTCCGGGTCGGACTCCAATTTCAACGTCACCCTCAAGTGGCGGCGCGAAGAGAAGAAAGAGGAGAAGAAGGAGGCGTAAGCGGCGCTGAGCGGCCTCGATTCTAACGGCGCGACGTCTTCCCGGACGCCGCGCGCGTGTGTTTTAATGAGCCATGCCTCGCAACTTCGCCTGCCCCACCTGCGGCGCGCCTCTGCGCTATGAAGGCGACGACCCCACCGTCCAGTGCGCCTATTGCAACAACACCCTCATCGTCCCGGAAGCGCTGCGGCCCGGCGGCGCCGAAGCGCCAGGCGACGCGCCCGCGCCCGACGCCCGCCCCTTCTCGTTCGATTTGGCGGCGCTGCTTAATCAGGCCGGCCAGTTCGGCGAGGTGGCGCGCCGGGTGCAGGCCGGGCAGAAGATCGAGGCCATCAAGCTCTACCGCGAGCTGACCGGCGCCGGCCTGAAAGAGGCCCGGGACGCCGTCGAGCAGTTGGCGGCCGGGCAGGTCCTGCAGGTCAGCCATCTGATCGTGCGGTCGGCCGGCGCGCGGTCGCACCCGGACGCGCTGGCCGAGGTCCGCCGGTTGCTGGCGGCTGGGCAGAAGATCGAGGCCATCAAGCTGTATCGCCAGCATACCGGCCTGGGCCTCAAGGAGGCCAGGGACGCGGTCGAGGCCCTCGAGGCCGGCCTGGCGCCGCCGCCCGGCGAGGCGGCGACGGCCGATCCCGCTGACGCGGCAGCGACGCTGAAGCTGGCCGAGGTCCGCAACGTGCTGGCCGCCGGCGACAAGATCGAGGCCATCAAGCGCTTCCGCGAACACTTCGGCGTGGGCCTGCGCGACGCCAAGGAGGCGGTGGAGGCCATGGAGCGCGGCCAGCCGGTGCCGCCGTGGACGCTGCGGCCGGCGGTCAGGCCCGCCCCCAGCGGAGCCCAGGCCCGGCCGGCCGGCTGTCTCTGGGTTGTCGCCGGGATCGCGGCGCTCGGCCTGTGCATCGCGCTGACGGGCGCGGCGCCGCTCATGCTCACCGGCTCGTTCCGCCAGGCCGTGAGCGCCGTGCAGACGGACCCGGCCGTGACGGGCGTGCTGGGCGAGCCGGTGGAGGTGGTGTGGTGGCGGCTGGCCTGGGGCCAGATGCGCTGCGGCAGCACCTGCTCCACCAACTACAGCTTCTACATCGCCGGGCCGCGCGGCGGGGCCCGCGTCCAGGTCCTCTCGGACTCCACCGGCGGCTTCCCGTTCGTGGCCGAGGGCGAATGGGACCTGGACCTGCGGGTGCATTTCGACGAAGGCGCCGCGGCCAGCGCGTCAACCTTGCAACTGAGAGGGACCGCCACACCGGCGCCGACCCTGAGCCTGGCCCAGGCCGACGCCACCGCCGGCGCCCAGGCGCGCGCCACGCGGCAGGCCGCGGAGACCGCCACAGCCGCCGCCGCCGAGCGCACCCGCCAGGCCGAGGCGACCGAGGCCGCGGCGGCCGAGCAGACGCGCGCCGTCGCCCGCGAGACCGCCGCCGCCGAGGCGGCCGCACAGGGCCTCCTGGCGGCGCAGGCCGACTGGGCGACCACGGTCATCTCCGAGACGTACCGGAACAACGCCAACTTCTGGCCGACCGACCGCTACGACGACGGCAGCCTGGTGCTGGAACCGGCGATCACGGACGGCGTCTATCGCTGGGGCGTCAACCCGGCCAGCGGCGGCCATTACTGGAACCTGCTCCCCGGCGCGGTGCCGCCCGTCACCGATTTCGTCGCCAGCGTGGATGTGCGCCTGACCCAGGGCCAGGGCGGGGTGTACGTCTACGGCCTGGCCTTCCGCGCCGAAGGCCGCGACTACGGATTGTTCGGCCTCACCAACGACGGCCGCTTCCGGGTGCTGGGGGTCTACGGCAGCGCCATCTATCAACTGTACGACTTCGGCAGCGACGCCATCCGCGCCGAGCCGGGCGCTTTCAACCGGCTGACGGTGCGCGCCCTGGGGCCGGACTTCGTCTTCCAGATCAACGGCCAGACCGTGTTCGTCTGGAACCAGCCGGACCTGAACGACGGGCGCGTGGGCCTGGGCGTGGACATCGGCCGCGAGGGCGCGGACGCCGTGATTGAATTCGACAACTTCGAGGTCGTGACCCCGTAAGCGCGCGGCCGGTCGCGAACCTATGGGACACGCCGCCCCACCACCTCCAGGAGCAACCGCTTGAAAACCGCCTTCCTCTTCGGCACCGTCGGCGCACCCCTGTCCACCGAGAAGAAACCGGGCGGCACGGTCGGCGGCATCGCGCGCACGGCCGCGCTCGGGCTGGGGGCGATGGAACTGGCCTGGGTGCAGTCGGTGCGCGTGACCGAGGCGACGTGCGCCGAGATCAAGGCGGCCGGCGCCGCGCACGGCGTGGCCCTGTCGGTCCATGCGCCGTACTTCATCAACCTGAACGCCACGGCCGAGGAATGGCCCAAGAGCCGCAAGCGCCTGATGGACGCCGCGCACTACGGCTACCTGGCCGGCGCCACCGACATCATCTTCCACCCCGGCTCGTACTTCGGCCGCGACCCGAAAGAGGTGCTGACGGTCGCCATCCCGCGCCTGCGCGACTGCGTGCAGGAGCTGCGCCAGGCGGGCAACCCCGTCATCCTGCGGCCGGAGACGATGGGCAAGAGCGCCATGCTCGGCTCGCTGGAGGACACGCTGGCGATGGCGGCTGAGATCGACGGCGTGCTGCCGTGTCTCGACTTCGCCCACCTGCACGCGCGCCCGGGCGACGGCTCGGCCAACTCCTACGCCGAATGGACGGCCATGCTCACGCTGGTGAAGAAGCGCCTGGGGGCGCGCGGCCTGAGGACCCTGCACCTCCACCTGTCCGGCATCGCCTACGGCCCCAAAGGCGAAAAGCGCCACCTGACGCTGGCCGAGGCCGACCTGAAGTACAAGGACTTGTTCAAAGCCCTGCGCGATCTGAAGTGCGCCGGGCGCGTGTTGTGCGAGAGCCCGGTGATGGAAGCGGATGCGCTGGTGATGCAGAAGACCTGGAAGAAACTGGAGAAATCCCAATGACCCAATCCCCAACCCCGGACGGTCCACAACAGCCGCGTTTGCGCCGTTGGAATTGGGCGTTTGGGCCCCGGGCTGCCTGATGCGCCCTCCCCTCGCCCACCGCGTCAGCACCTTCGGCACGACCATCTTCAGCGAGATGTCGCGCCTGGCGGCCCAGCACCACGCCGTCAACCTCGGCCAGGGCTTCCCGGACTTCGACGGGCCGCAGGCGGCCAAAGACGCCGCCGTCGCCGCGATCCAGGCCGGCGAGAACCAGTACGCCGTGGGCAGCGGGCATCCGGGCCTGCGCCGCGCCATCGCCGCCCACGCCGCGCGCTTCTACGGCCAGACGGTTGATCCCGACGCCGAGGTCACGGTGACGGCCGGCGCCACCGAGGCGCTGCTGGCCGCGCTGCTCGGCCTGGTGAACCCCGGCGACGAGGTGATCCTGTTCGAGCCCTATTTCGATTGTTACGTGCCCGACGTGCGGATGGTGGGCGCCGAGCCCCGCCTGGTCCCGCTGCGCCCGGGGCCGGACGCGGCCGGGCGTTGGGGGTTTGACCCGGACGAGCTGGCGGCGGCTTTCAACGACCGGACGCGCCTGATCCTGGTCAACACCCCCCATAACCCCACCGGCAAAGTGTTCACCGCCGCGGAGCTGAGCCTGATCGCGGACCTGTGTCAGCGCTGGGATGTCCTCGCCCTGACCGATGAGGTCTACGAGCACATGGTCTACGACGGGGCGCGGCATGTGCGGCTGGCGACCCTGCCGGGCATGGCCGCGCGCACGGTCACGGTCAGCAGCCACGGCAAGAGCTTCAGCTTCACCGGCTGGAAGGTCGGCTGGAGCATTGCGCCCGCGGCCCTGACCGAGGCGGTGCGGCGCGCGCATCAGTACATCACGTTCTGCGCGCCGGCCCCGTTGCAGGCCGCCGCCGCCGTGTCGCTCGCCCTGGACGACGCGTTCTACCAGGCCCTCAGCGCCGAGTACCAGCGCCGGCGCGATTTTCTGACCGCCGCGCTCCGGGCCGCCGGTTTCCGCGTGAGCGCGCCGGAGGGCGCGTACTACAGCATGGCCGACTTCTCGCCGCTGGGCTTCGACGGGGATGATGTCGCCTTCTGCCGCTGGCTGACGACCGAGATCGGCGTGGCCGCCATCCCGGCCAGCGCCATGTACAGCGCCGCCGACCAGGCCATGGCCCGCCGCTGGGCGCGCTTCGCGTTCTGCAAACGCCTGGAGACGCTGGAGCAGGCCGCCGCGCGGCTCGCGAAGATCAGGCCCGGACGGTAAGCTCCGGCGGTTGGCGCACGCCACCCACAAAAAAAGCGGCGGCGCGTCGTGATGACGGCCGCCGCTTCGCGTCCGGGCAAGACGACGTTACGGCGCCATGCCCGTGGACGAGGCTTCGCGATAGGCCTGGGCCGTGAGGTGCGCCCCGGCCAGGGCGGCGTAGGCCGCGCCCCACAGCGAGCCGAGGCCGCAGGCGATGGCGCCCACCGAGCTCAGCACCGAGGCCGCCAGGGCGGAGAGCAGCCATGCGCCCAGGAAGACGGCCGGCTTGCCGCGCAGCAGGGCGAAGTTCTCGGCGACGCGCAGGCCGGCGCTGATCTGGTCGGTGACGGCGTAACGGGCGATGGCCGGCTGCAGCAGCAGGCCGGCGACCACGCCGTAGAGCGCGCCCAGACAGCCCAGGCACGCGCCGATCAGGCCGCCGATCGTCCCCACCGTGTCCTCGTCGGCGTTCCCCATCGCGCTCAGCCCGACGGCCGGGACCACGGCGCAGACCGCCAGCACGATCAGGGGCAGCATGTGGACCAGGGCGATCACCAGCACGCCGAAGCCTTTGCGCAGGAAGCCGCCGAAGTCGCTCCACTCCGGCAACGGCTGAGGCTCAGCCTGGATCACGCGGCGCGTGACCTCCACCCCGTATCCGGTCACCAGTAACTGGCCCAAAATCGGGATGATGGAGAGAGCGCCGGCGATGCCCCACTTCTTCACCCAGTCCGGGTCCTGCTGTGGATAGGAAAAGGCCTGACCGTAGTCCATGTCGTCTGGTCTCCTTGGAGGGTGATAGTTTCCAGACACTATAAAGCAGACCCGGATTGTCTGACAAGGCAAAGCGGGTTAGCGTTCGGCCCCGGTCGCGGGATCGACGCCGGTCTCCAGCGAGAGGTCGGCCAGGCGCTGCTTCACGGCCTCGATGTCCTGCCGGTCCAGCGGCGAGAGCCGGCCGTCCGGGTCCTGGTAGGGGGCCAGCGTGATGGCGCCGGCGGCGAGCGAGAACGGCTGTTGGCCGCTGACCGGCTGACCGGCCTGGTAAGCCGCCAGGGCCGCCTGGAGCATCCCGGCCGGGTCAATGTAGACCGAGGTGAGGAAGAGCTCGGCGGCGGCGGCGGGACGGTAAGGCGTGATCACCTGCGCGCCCTGGCTCGCCAAAGCGGCCGCCGCGGCCTGCCCCTCGTCTCCGGCGACGGCGTGGAAGAAGACGTCGGTGCCGGCCGCGAACAGGATCTGCGCCTGGTTCCCGCTGTCCGGCCAGTCCACAAAATCAATGCGGCACTTCGGGCAGCTGTAACGCACGCCGCTCTGAAAACCGTTCCGGTAGCTGCGGCCGGTCGGCGTGACCGCCTCGCCCACGGCCGCCACCCGGTCGGTCGCGGTGGCGAAGCCGGCGGCCAGGCCCGCCAGGAAGCCGGCCTGGTCCAGGCGCGACCCCGGGCCACCCAGGAACAGCACATTGGCCGGCCAATCCGCCGCCGGCGCGGCCGCCCCCGGCCCCGCCTCTACCGGAGAGATGAAGATGAAATAGACCTGTGGGTGGGCGGGCGCGATCTCGAGGGCGCGTTGACCGAGGGCGGCCTCGAGCACGATCACGTCCGCGCCGGACTCGATCAGGCGGTCCAGGGCCTCGGGGGACGGTTCGAGCGCGCGCTCATACGTCCAGCCATAGCCTTGCGCGGCCTGCTGAACGACGGCTTCCAGCGCCCCATCCGCCTCGGCCAGGTAGCCCACGGCCACCGGCGCCGCGGTCGGCGGCGCGGTCTCGGACGGGGGGGGCGCCGACGGCGTGACGGCGGACGGCGTCGCGGACGGCGGCGTGACGATCACGGCGGTGGGCGTCGGCGTGGACGCGCAGGCCGCCAGCAGGCAGGCGGCGGCCGCCATCCATCCCATCCGCGGCCTTACCTTGTGGGATTTGGCCCTTGGGGTTTGGGGATTCATCGCTTGGATATTAGCCCTTGGGATTTGGGGTTTGAGGCCGGGAATTTCCAGTTCAGTCTTCCGCCGTCCAGGTCCGGGTGTTGCCGGAAGACGTCGCCGGGCCCGGGGAGGTCGGCGGGCGGGTCGGGTCGAGCTCGGTCTCGGCGCCGATCACCTCGCGCTGCTGGGCGCCGGCCTTGGCCGGGCCGATGATGCCCTTCTCTTCGAGCACGTCGATCAGGCGCGCGGCGCGCGTATAGCCGATGCGCAGGCGGCGCTGGAGCAGCGAGATCGACGCCTTCTTCATCTCGCGCACCGCCTTGATGGCCTCCTCGAGCAGTTCGTCGTCGCCTTCCAGCCTGCCCAGCGGGTCGCCGAACTGCGGCCCGGCCAGCGGCCCGAACAGGGCCGGGTCGAGCGGCGGCTGCTCGATGCGCGCGCCGGCCTGGCGCGGGCTGGGCGGCAGGCCGGCGCCCACGGCCACGATGTGCGAGGTGTCCACCTGGGGCGTCACCGGCGGCGGGGTGGCCGTCTCGCCGACCACGACGGCCCCGGAGTCGAAGCCGCGCGCGCCCTTCCAGTAACGCACCAGGCGCTGCAGTTCGGCGTCCGAGACGAAGGCGCCCTGCGCGCGGATGGGCGTGGCGGCGTCCGGCGACTGGAAGAGCATGTCGCCGCGGCCGAGCAGGCGCTCGGCGCCGGGCTGGTCCAGGATCACGCGCGAGTCCACGCTGGAGGCCACGGCGAAGGCGATGCGCGCCGGGAAGTTGGCCTTGATCAGGCCGGTGACCACGTCCACCGACGGGCGCTGTGTGGCGATGATCAGGTGGATGCCGGTGGCGCGCGCCAGCTGGGCCAGGCGCGTGATGATGCGCTCGGTCTCGTCCGGGGCCAGCATCATCAGGTCGGCCAGCTCGTCAATGAGGACGATGAGATACGGCAGCTTGCGCTCGCCGGTGTGTTCGACCCGCTCGTTGAAGTCGGCGATGTTGCGCACGCCGGCCTTGGCGAACTTGCGGTAGCGCTCGTCCATCTCGCGCGTCACCCACTGCAAGGAGGCGACCACGCGCTCCAGCTCCACCACCACCGGCATGATCAGGTGGGGGATGCCGTTGTAGCCGGTCAGCTCCACGCGCTTCGGGTCCACCATCAGGACCTTCAGGTCGTCCGGCGTGTTCTGCAGGAGCAGGCAGGCGATGATGCCGTTGACGCACACGCTCTTGCCGGAGCCGGTGGTGCCCGCGATGAGCAGGTGCGGCATGGCGGCCAGGTCGGCCACGATCGGGCCGCCGGAGACATCCTGGCCGAGCGCCAGGCGCAGGCTGCCCTTCAGGTTCACGAAGCGCTCGGTCTCCATCACGTCGCGCAGGGCCACCAGCGCGCTCTGCTCGTTGGGGACCTCGATGCCGACGTAGCCCTTGCCGGGCACCGGCGCTTCGATGCGGATGGACCTGGCCGAGAGCGCCAGCGCCAGGTCGTCGGCCAGGGCCGTGATCTTGCCGACCTTGACCTTGGTCTTCTTGCCGCCGCGCGTCTCCACGAAGTCCGGCTCGACGCCGAACTGGGTGATGGTCGGGCCGCGGTTGATCTCCACCACGCGCACCGGCGCGCCGAACGACGCCAGCGTCTGCTCGATGATCTGCACGCGCTTCCGGTCGAACTCGTCGTCCGCGCCGGACTCGGTGCCCGATTCCAGGATGTCGTTGAGGTCCGGCAACTCCCAGACCTGCTCGCCGCCGATGACGAGCGGCTGGTCGTACGACGGGGCCGGCGTGCTGGCGGCCACGGGCAGGCCGGCCGGCGGCGTTGGGGCGGGCGCCGGCGCCGGAGCGGCGGCGGGCGGCTTCGGGCGCGCCTCGGCGGCGGGTTTACGGGCCGCCGGCTGGGCGGGCGCCGGCTCGACCGGGGCCGGGCGGGCCGGCGGCGGGCGGTGGATAGGCGGCAGCGGCGGCTCGGCGGCCGGGCGGACGATGGGGACGCCGCGCAGCCGCCGGATGCCGTTGGCGGCCATCAGCACCAGTTCCGGCACCGAGATGCCCAGGGTGAAGACGATGGCGATGAGCCACCAGGCGACCAGCAGCACGGCGGCGCCCAACTGGCCCACGCCCGTGAACAGGGCCGCCAGGATCAGGCCGCCGAGGTAGCCGCCGCCCTCCCCGGCCGCGGCGACGGGGAAGATCTGCGCGTCCGATGGCGCCGCCCAGAAGTGCAGGCTGGTGAGCAGCGCCAGGTAGAGCAGGACGATCCCGGCCAGGCGCTCGAACTCCACCTTGGGGAGCTGGTCGCCGAACTTGCGCACCACGATCCAGCCGCCGACGATGATCAGCGTGACCGGCAGGACGAAGTGCCCCCAGCCCGCGATCTGGCGGAGCATGTGCAGCCAGCCCTGGATGATGGGGTTGGGGTTGGCGGACGGGATGAGACTGAGCAGCGACAACAGGCCGGCGAAGACCAGGATGATGCCGGCGATGTCCAGCTTGCGGTCCAGCGACAGGCCGGGCTGTGGCAGCGGCAGCGGCTCCGGCGCCGCCCTGGCGGGCGGCTTGCCTTTGCCCTTAGCGGACGCCGACGCCTTGCCTTTCCCCTTGCCCCTGGACTGGGGCGGTTTGCGGAACAGGTTGCCGAGGAAGCCCATGATAAAGGGATTATAGCGCAAATGTTTCAGTAGAAAACCCTTGATCTCTCAAGGCCGGACCGTGGCCGTCTCCAGCGACCACAGTTCCGAGGCGGCGGTGGGGTCCGGCGCGAGGCCGGCGACCTCCGGGCGCAGGCCGATCACGCGCAGGCGGAAGACGAGCGGCAGCAACGGCAGATCACTCGCCAAAAGGCTCTCCGCCTCGGCGCGCGCCTGAGCGGCGAGGGCCGGGTCCAGCGCGGTGCGCGCGCGGCGGCAGGCGTCGTCGAAGGCCGGGCGGCTGTAGCCGGCCAGGTTGGCGCCGGCCGGGTTGAGGTCCGAGGCGATCTGGCGGGTGGTCAGCGCCGCGCAGGCGCCGGATTGGGCCGTGTTCCAGCCGACCAGCGCCAGGTCGAAGCGACGGCCGAAGAGCGCGCCGTCCGGCCAGTCCGCCGACCGCTCGCCCGCCGTCAGCGTCTGCACGTCCAGCCGGATTCCGCAGTTCGCATCGAGCTGCGCGGCCAGGCCGGCCGCGAGCGCCTCGCGGAGCGGGTCGCCCGGCGGCCCGGCCGCCAGGATCAGGCGCAGCGCCACGCCCGCCTGGTCCAGAGCGCCGTCGCCGTCCGAGTCGCTCCAAGCCAGCTCGGCCAGAAGCGCCCGGCCCTGCGCCGGGTCGAACGCCAGGTCGTCCAGCCCGGCGGGAAAGTGCGGGCGCGCGTAAGGCGCGGCGCGCCGTTCACTGAGAGAGGGACGCGGCGCGAGCGCGGCCCGGTCCAGGCAATGGGCCACGGCGCGCCGGGCGCGGACATCGCCGAAGAACCCGGCGCCGGCCGCCGGCGCCAGGCCGAACACCAGCGTCTCCTGCGCGGCGCCCTCGGCCCAGCGCGCGTACCCCGCGCCGGGCAGATCGCCCACCTCATCCCAGGCCGGGTTGCGCGGCGCGACGTCGCAGTCGCCGGCGGCCAGGTCGGCGGCCAGCTGCGCGGGGTCCGGCACGAAGCGATAGACCACGCGCGCGAGCCGGGGAAGGCCCTCGGCGGCGCGAAAGTAATGCGGGTTGCGTTCCACGACCAGGCGGTCGCCGGGCGACCAGGCGGCGACGGCGAACGGCCCGTAACTCAGCGGCGCGCGGCGGGCGTCTTCGCGCGCCGCGATCTCGGCCGGCGTCCGGCCTCCGTACAGGTGTCGCGGCAGCGGCGGCCAGAGGTTCGTCCAGTCGCCGGGATCAATCCGGCCCGGCACGCTCACCCACTCCACCGTCCGTTCGTCCAGAGCGCGATAAGCGGCGGTGCGCGCCACGCGGTCCCGGTCCGCGTTGAAAGAGTCCGGGCTGGAGGCCACCTCGAAGCCGAAGATGAAATCAGCGGCGGTGAGCGGCGCGCCGTCGCTCCAGCGCAAATCGGGCTGGAGGACAAAGCGGGCGGTCACCTGCGGCGCTTGCAACTCGCCCTCGCCGCTGAACGTCGCCGCCGCGCCGGCGAGCAGGTCCAGCGTGACGCCGGCCGTGAGCGTCACCACGCGGCCCAGGTCGTCCACGACCCGATCGCCGGCGCGCACCGGCACGAGGTCCACGCGCAGGTCGCCGTCCGCCGCGGCCGGCAGTTTCTCGAAGAGCACGGGCTGCGCGCCGAAGTTGACGCGGTCCATCGGGCCGTCCTCCAGGGCGGCCAGGATGTGCTCGCGGCTCAGATTCCCGTCGGGTTCAGGCAACGCGTAGCGGTAGAGCGAGGCCGGTTCATGCGTCAGGCACACAATCAATTCGGGGCGGGTCGGGACGAGCGGGGTGGAAGGTGAGACCGGTGAAGCGATGGCCGTCAGCGTCGGCGCGGCCGTCGGCCCGGTGACGGGCGGCGGGGAGGGCGCGGCCGTCGGCGTCGGCGCGGGGCCCGCGCAGGCGGCGGCCACAGCGACGATGGCCATCCAAAGGGTAGGGGCGACCCGCTGGGTCGCCCCCCCACCCCGGCGGGCCGTCTCGATTACAACGGGGCGCGGGAATTCGCCGCCCACGCCGTTACGGCGTCAACGTCAGCGCATCAACCGCCGCCGCGCGCACCGCCGCTTCGGTGAAGGGCAGGGTGACGAACTCGATGTGGCGCCACTTGTCGGCGAAGTCGATGTAATGCGCGTGGAACGGATGGCCGGACTGGCCGGTGGTGTGGATGACGCGCATGCGGTCGAAATCGGTCATGTCGATGATCTGGCGCATTGACGGCACCGAGGTCACCGCGAACGGCTCGGCGCGCAGGATATTGTAGCCGGTGGCGTTGACGATGGACGTGCCGCCGCTGGTGGCGTACGGCCCGCGGTTGAACAACGCCCGGACCGGGGCCGGCCAGGCCGCGCTGCCGAAGACGCGGTTGTTGAACGTGGAGGTGTGCAGGCGACCCCACGTCCAGTGGTCCATCTCACCGCCCAGGGTTTCCTGGAGATACGCCACGCCGTCCGCCAGCGAGCGCCGCAGGATGTCGTCGCGGGCCTCGACGCCGGGCGTGGCGGCGTCGTCCCACCAGGCGTTCTGCGGGTCGGCCAGCAGGGCGCGGAAGCGCACCCAGGTCTCGTCGCCGGCGCCCGGCCACTGGGCCTCGGGGATGTCGTCGTAGAACGTGTTGCGCGTCAGCGCCGCCTGGAACGCGGCGTAGATCGCCGCCGGCCGCGAGTCCATGTGCATCTGGAAATCCCAATCGCGCAACTCGGCTTGCGCGCGGGCCAGGCCGGGGTCGTCAAAGCGCAACGCCAGCAGGGCGGGCAGTAATTCCTCGGCCCCCAGGTTCTTGTTGTCGCCCTGGATCGCGGCGATGTCGTCCATGGAAAGCGCGCCGGCGGCCTGGATCAGCTCGTTGATGCGCCGGCCGCGATAGCCCATGTCGAAGCCGGTGGCCGTGATCAGGTACGGGTACTCCGGGCCGACGACGGGCTGGTTGGCGGTGGCGATATAGCCCTGCGGCGGGTTGAACGCGTACGGCAGTTCATCGAACGGGATGTAGCCCGTCCACTGGTAGTCGTCCGTCCAGCCCGGCACCGGCAGGCTGCCGTCCCCCTGCGCGCGGATCGGCACATGGCTGGGCATCTGGTAGCCGATATTGCCGTCCACGTCGGCGTAGACGAAATTCTGCGAGGGCACGGTCCAGTCGCGCAACGCGGCGCGGAACTCGTCCCAGTTGCGGGCGCGGTTGATGTGGATCACCGCGCGGAAGATGTCGCCCGGTTCGAGCGCCGTCCAGCGCAGGGCCAGGGCATAGTTCGCGTCGAGCGGCGTGCCGTTGACGGTCACCGCGTTGGCGAACAGCGCCTGCGCGTCCCCGTACGCCTCGCTGATGATCGGGCCGTTGCGCGTGTAGCGCACGGTCACCTCCACCGGGTCGCCGCCGAGCACCTGGATCGTCTCCCGGACCAGCGTCATGTCCACCCACTGGCCGTTCACCTCGTACTGGTTCGGGTTCGCCGGGTTGATCTTCTCGATGAACAGGTCCTGCACGTCCGGGTTGACGTTGGTGACGCCCCAGGCGATGCGCGCATTGTGGCCGATGATGACGCCGGGGTCGCCGGCCAGCGAGTAACCGACGACGTCGTACGGGCACGCGGCCGTCACGGTCCGGCAGTGCAGGCCGACCAGATACCAGATGGCCGGCATCTGGATGGCCAGGTGCGGGTCGTTGGCCAGCAGGGGCTGGCCGGTGTCGGTGCGGCCCCCGCCGATGACCCAGTTGTTGGAGCCCAGGCCGCGCCGCTGGTCGCCGAAGCCGTTGCCGAACAGCGCGCGCGCCGCGTCGATGCGCGCCCGCACGGCGTCCAGGTCCAGGCGGCCCAGCGCCGGGTCCGGCACGATCACGGGATGGTCGCCGGGCGGGTCCACCAGGAACTGCCCGGCCTTCTCCGCGCCCAGCGCCTGGTAGAGGTTGGCGCGGTAGATCTCGTCGTCCAGGTTGCCGCCCAGGTCCCAGGCCATGGCCTTGGCCCAGGCCAGCGAGTCCACCGGCGACCAGGGCTCCGGCTTCCGGGCGGGGTTGAAACCGACGAGGGCCAGCGCCGAATACTCCAGCCCCAGGTCGGCGTACGTGCGCGACGCAATGTAGGCGTTCACGCCCTCGGCGTAAGCGTCGAGCACGGCCTTCATCTCGGCGTCGGCCCGGGCATATTCCTGCTCGGCCACGCGCCGCCAGCCGATGGTGCGCAGGAAGACGTCCGTCTCCACCTGGCTGTCGCCGACCAGCTCCGAGAGGCGCCCGGCGGTGGTATGGCGCCAGAAATCCATCTGCCAGAAGCGGTCCTGCGCGTGGACGAAGCCCTGCGCCAGGAACAGGTCGTGGGCCGTGTCGGCGTAGAGGTGCGGGATGCCGTTGGCGTCGCGCAGGATCTCCACGCGGCCGTCCAGGCCGGACAGGCGCACGGTCCCGCGCGTCTGCGGAAACGCGCGCGTAAGGGTATAGCCGAGGAAGACGCCGGCCAGCAGCGCCAGGGCCAAGACGATGATGCCCAGCGTGCGCAGAACGCCGATCACGATTTTCATGGGTTGGCCTCGCGGGTCATGGGAGTGGATAGCTCGTTTTACCATCGGGCGGTGATCTCGTCAAACAGCGTTCCATTGTAAAATCGGTCCACCGTGATTGGGCCGATGGCGAAATCCCGCCGGCGGCTGGCCGGCGCGCTGAGCCTGGCGCTGCTGCTGCCGGCGCTCTGGCTGCGGCTGACGCAGCTCACCAGCCTGCCCGTCTTCGTGGACGAGGGCACGCACGTCTTCTGGGCGCGCCAGTACACGGCCGGGCAGGCGACCTACCCGTTCTTCATGGATGGCCGGATGCTGGCGGTCGTGGTCTACGCCCGGTTCGGCCTCGATGGGCCGGCGCCGCTGTGGACCGGGCGGGCCGCCGCCGCGCTGTGCGCCAGCCTTAACGTCGCCGCCGCGCTGGCCGTCGGGCGGCAGCTCGGCGGACGCCGGGCGGGCTGGCTGGCGGGCCTGGTGTACGCGCTGCTCCCGTTCACGGTCTTCCACGAGCGCCAGATGCTGGCCGACACGCTGGCGACCGCTTTCGGGTCCGTGATGCTGATCGGCCTTTTAAGACTGCGGACCCAGCGGCCCTGGAGCGCGGTGCTGTTCTTCGGGCTGGGGCTGGCGGGCGCGGTCCTGGCCAAGCTGAACGCCGCGCTGTATCTCTGCCTGCCGGCGCTGGCCGTGATGGTCTGGCCGCGGGACGAACGCGAACGCAGCCGGCTGATCCGGCGCCTCCTGGCCGGGCTGGCGCTGGCGGCGGCTCTGGCCGGCGCCTTCCTGTTTATGGAGCGCGCGCGCCTGGGCGCCTCCAGCGGCGTCATGGTGGCGCCGGCCCTCAGCCCGGTGCAGTGTCCGCCGGCGCTGTGCGCGGGCGATTGGGCCGAACAGGCGCGCCGCCTGCCCGGCGCGCTGGGCAGCCTGGGCGAGATGGTGTCCCCGTACTTAGGCTGGCCGCTGGCGGTGCTCGCGCTGGCCGGCGCGGCCCTGGCCCGCTCACGACGCCTCGCCCTGTGGCTCGCCCTGGCCACGGGCGCGATGATCCTCGTCGTCGTCGTCTCGGTGCGCGACGTCATCTTCCCGCGCTATCTGCTCTATGTCGCCCCGCCCGTCGTGGCGCTGGCGGCGGCCGGGCTGCTGGCCGTCGTCCAGCGGACGCCTGGCCAACTGCGCCGGCCGGCCGCGCTGCTGGGCGGGCTGCTCCTGCTCTCGCCGGCGCCGAACACGCTGGCCCTGATCACGCACCCGATGGAGGCCCGGCTGGCGCCCGTTGATCAGCGCCAATACCTCACCGGCGTGTACACCGGCGCAGGCTTTGCCGAGGCGGCCGGGGCCGTCCTGGCGCGGGAGGCCGGCGCCGCGCCGCCGGCGCTGCTGGTCATCCGCACGGCCTGGCACCTGTTGCCGCTGGCCGCCCAGGCCGCCAGCGGGCAATTGAACACGCCCACGGCCGCCGACCTGACCTGGCCGCAGGTCGAGGCGGCGCTGGCGGACGGCCGGGCGGTCTATCTGCTGGACGAGGCGCCGCCGGGCCAGGCCCGGCGCGATCCCAATCCGGCCGATCTGGCCTTCATCCCGCGGCCGGGCGAGGCGGCGGCGCTGCGCGTGCGGCGGTTCACGGCGGGCGGCGGACTGCGCCCGCTGTTCGACGCGCTCTTCATCCGGCCGGACGCCTTTCTCGACACTTATGATGCGCTCCTGGCCGAGGCCGCCGACGACGGCGCCTGGCTGGCGCCGTATCCTCCCCACCAGGCCTGGCTGTTGGCGGAGCGGCCGGGCGCCGCGCGCGCGCGCGTGCTGGACCTAGGCGGCGCGCAGCCCTGGGATGCGGCCGGCGCGGTCGCGGCGCTGGCGGACGCCGTGGCGGCCGGGCCGCCGGCGCAGGTGCGGGCGGTCTTCCTGCAAGAGACGCGGCTCGATCCGGGCCGGCGCGTGGAGGCCTGGCTGGCCGGCGCGCTGTTCCATGAACGCGAGCGCTGGTTCGGGCCGGTGCGGGTGGTGGACTTCGCCGGGACGGGCGTCCCGGCCGTCACGCTGACGCCGGGCCTGGAGTTCCCGGACGGCCTGCGTCTGGAGACCCTCGCCGTACTGGACGTCGAGGCCCGGCCGGGCGGCGTGGTGCGCGTCCAGGCCGCCTGGCGCGGCGGCGCGGCGGCGCCGAGGGCCGCCTACAAAGTCTTCGTCCATTTGTTCCAGGGCGACCGTCTGATCGCCCAGCATGACGGGCAGCCGGTGGGCGAGCTGCGGCCGACCACCACCTGGCGGGCCGGCGAGACCGTCGTGGACCGGGTGGCGCTGCGCGTCCCGCCCGAGGCGCCTGCCGGCGTCTACGCGCTGCGCCTCGGGCTGTATGACCTGCTGACGCAGGCGCGCCTGACGGGCCGGCTCGCCGATGGGTCAACGGTCGAGTTCTTCGAGGGCGGCGCGGTTACCGTCAGGTGACGGCGTTTGGCGAACGGCGACCGGGCGAGTAAACTTAAGGTCAGCGACAACGGTGCGAAAGGTTCGTGGGAATGGACATCGGTCAGATACAGAGGATCAGCATCGACACGCAGATGCGCGGCGCGTACCTCGATTACGCCATGAGCGTGATCGTGGCGCGCGCGCTGCCGGACGCGCGCGACGGCCTGAAGCCCGTCCAGCGCCGCATCCTGTACGCCATGCACGACATGGGCCTGCGCTCGAACTCGGCTTACAAAAAATCCGCCCGCATCGTGGGCGAGGTGCTCGGCAAATATCACCCCCACGGCGACTCGGCCGTGTACGACGCGATGGCGCGCATGGCGCAGGATTTCTCGATGCGCTACCCGCTGGTGGACGGCCAGGGCAATTTCGGCTCGGTGGACGGGGATGCGCCGGCCGCCATGCGCTACACCGAGGCGCGCCTGGGCCGCATGGCCGAGGAGCTCCTGGCCGACATCGAGAAGAACACGGTTGACTTCACCGACAACTTCGACGGCTCCCTGCAGGAGCCGAGCGTGCTGCCGGCGCGTCTGCCCAACCTGCTGCTCAACGGCGCCACCGGCATCGCCGTCGGCATGGCCACCAACATCCCGCCGCACAATCTGCGCGAGCTGGCCGCCGCCATCGGTTACCTGATCGACCACTACGACGCCAGCGACGACATCGGCGTCGCTGAGCTGATGCGCTTCATCCAGGGCCCGGACTTCCCGACCGGCGGCATCATCGTCGGCCGCGAGGGCATCCTGGCCGCGTACGGCGAGGGCAAGGGCCGCATCGTGGTGCGGGGCGTGGCGCACATCGAAGATATGAGCGCCGGCCGGCAGCGCATCGTCATCACCGAGCTGCCGTACCTGGTCAACAAGGCGGCCCTGATCGAGCGCATCGCCGAGCTGGTGCGCGAGGACCGGATCGACGCCATCAGCGACCTGCGCGACGAGAGCGACCGGCGCGGCATCAGCGTGGTGATCGAGCTGAAGCGCGGCGCGCAGGCGCGCAAGGTGCTCAACCAGCTCTACAAGTACACGGCCCTGCAGAGCACCTTCGGCGTGCAGATGCTGGCGCTGATCGCCTCGCCCGAAGGCGGGGGCAGCGAGCCCAAGCTGCTGCGCCTCAAGCCCGCGCTGCAGGCCTTCATCGAGCACCGGCGCGAGGTCATCCGCCGCCGGTCGGAGTTCGAGCTGGACAAGGCCCGCCGGCGCGCCCACATCCTGGAGGGCCTGCTGATCGCGCTGGCCCGCCTGGACGACGTCATCCAGACCATCCGCGAGAGCCCGGACGCCGACGTGGCCCGGGAGCGCCTGATGACGCGCTTCGGGCTCTCCGAGCTGCAGGCGCAGGCCATCCTGGACCTGCAGCTGCGGCGCCTGGCCGCCCTGGAGCGCCAGAAGATCGAGGACGAGCACAAGGACGTGCTGGCGCAGATCGCCCACCTGGAGGACCTGCTCGCCCATCCGCAGAAGATTCTGACGCTGATCAAGGACGACCTGAACGAGCTGGCCGAGAAGTACGGCGACGACCGGCGCACGCAGATCGCGGCCGAGGCCAGCGAGTCCATGACCGAGGAGGACCTGGTGGAGAACAAGCCGGTCCTCATCAGCATCACCCAGCGCGGCTACATCAAGCGCACGCCGCAGGAGAAATACCGGGCGCAGTCGCGCGGCGGCACGGGCAGCCGCGGCCAGGAGCTGCGCGAGGAGGATGCGGTCCAGTACATCTTCCTGGCGCACACGCTGGACACGCTCCTGTTCTTTTCGGACAAGGGCAAGGTCTATTCCGAGAAGGCGTATCAGATCCCGGAGGCCGACCGGGCCGACCGCGGCATCGCGCTGGCCAACGTCATCAACCTGTCGCCGGGCGAGGCCGTCACGGCCGTCCTGCCCGTGCGCGATTTCGCCGAGGCCGACTACTGCGTCATGGTCACGCGCCTGGGCCGCATCAAGCGCATCGCGCTGAGCGAGTTTGCGGCCGTGCGGCCGTCGGGCATCATCGCCGCCAACCTGGACGAGGGGGACGTGCTCGGCTGGGTGCGGCTGACGCGCGGCGACCAGGACATCATCCTGATCACCGAGCGCGGCCAGGCGCTGCGCTACGCGGAGACCGAGGTGCGCGCCATGGGCCGCACGGCGGCCGGCGTCAACGCCATCCGCCTGGACGACGGCGACTTCGTCACCAGCATGGAGGTGGTGGAGCCGGACGGCCAGCTGCTGGTGGTGACCGCCAACGGCTATGGCAAACGCACGCTGTTCTCCGAATACCCGACCAAGGGCCGCGCCACCGGCGGCGTCCAGACCATCGCGCAGCACAACCTGGAGACCACGGGCGTCATCGTGGCGGCGCGGGCCGTGCGGGACGAGGATGAGATCACCATCATCACCACCAACGGCCAGGCCCTGCGCCTGAAAGTCGCCGAAGTGCGCCAGTCCAGCCGCTCCACCATGGGCACGCGCCTGATCCACGTCAGGGAGGGCGACACGGTCGCGTCGGTGGCGCGGCTGGCGGCGGCCGACCTGGTGATCCCGAAAGAGGCGCCGGCCGAGAACGGAAGGCCCGAGAACGGGAGGAAAGAAACGGCGCCGGCCGCGCCGGAGGCCGTGGCCGAGGGCGGTGTGCCGTGAATGAGAGCGGCGCTGGGGCGAAACAATGGCCGGATCAGGCGCTGGCGTGTTCCGGCCTGCTTGAGGCGGCGGCATGAACGTCCCGCGCCCCCCCGGCCCGCTGGTGGCCTACCTGCCGACGACGGCGGCCGAACCGCTGGCCGAGTGCCTGGTGGCCTTCGCCAACTCCGACGGCGGCTCCATCATCGTCGGCGTGGACGAGAAGGGCCGCCTGCAGAACGGCGTGTATCCGGAGGAGCTGGAGAGCGCGCTGAAGGCCGCCGAGCGCCTGTGCCGCCCGCCGGTCGTCACCGGCTGGGAGCAGATCGAGACCGGCGCCGGCACGGCCTACGCCATCAACGTCCCGCGCTCGCCGGAGCTGCACTCGCTGGCCGACGGCCGCGTGCTCATCCGGGCCGGCGCCGACAACCGGCCGCTGGGCGGCGAGGAGATCCGCTCGCTGGCGGCCACCAAGTCGGCCGGCGATTTCGAGGCCGAAGCCATCCCCGGCGCGGCGCGCGCCGACCTGGATGACGACGTCATCGCCGAGTACGTCGAGAAGCGCCAGCAGCGCCAGCGCCGCGTCATCGACCAGACGCCGGACGAGCTGCTGCGCGACATCGGGGCGCTGACCGCCGACGGCACGCCGACGCACACCGGCCTGCTGCTCTTCGGACGGAACCCGCAGCAATTCATCCCGCACGCCGGCCTGGTCTTCGTCAAGTTCCCGGGCACGGCGCCCGGCGGCGAGGGCGGGCTGGCCGGCTACGGCCGACGCGAGGAGTTCAACGGCCCGCTGGCGCGCGTCATCGAGGGCGCCTGGCAGGTGGTGTGGGGCGAGATGTCGGTGGGGGCCGTGGTCACCGGCCTGGAGCGCCAGGAGATCGCCGAGTACCCGCCCTTCGCCGTGCGCGAGGCGCTGGTCAACGCCGTCTGCCATCGCGATTACCGCCTGCGCGGCCGGCGCATCGAGATCCGCATGTACAGCGACCGGCTGGAGGTGATCTCGCCCGGCGGCCTGCCCGGTTTCATCACCATCGACAACCTGGTGGAGGAGCACTTCTCGCGCAACCCGCGCCTGGTGGCCGGCCTGTTCCAGTGGGGTTATATCGAAGAGCTCGGCCTGGGCATTGACCGCATGATCGAAGACATGGTCAACGCCGGCCACCCGCCGCCGCGCTTCAAGGCCCAGCCTTTTGCGTTCACGGTGACGTTGTACAATGCGCGCGAACGCAAGGCCGTGCCGAAGTGGGAGAGCGTGATGAACGAGCGCCAGGCCCGGGCGCTCACCTACGTGCGCGAGCACGGCCGAATCACCAGCCGGGATTATCAGCTCCTGTGCCCGGACGTCTCACCGGAGACGCTGCGCCTGGACCTCAACGACCTGGTGAATCGCGGCGTTTTGTTGCGGATCGGCGCTAAGAAGGGCACGTATTACGTCCTCAAATAGGGCGATATCCCAAAAATATCCCAATGATTAATTTGGGATATTTTATGTAATTTTGATGAGCGCGCGTCGTATTTTGAGCCTGGTCCTGGTTTTCGGTGTGGCGGCGGTCGGCTTCACGGCGGCCATCGGCTTCGCGCCGGACCTGGCCGCCCGGGTCGAGGCCGGCCAGTGGCTCGGCGTGGCGCTCGGCCTGGGTGTGGGGCTGGCGTTCGGCCTCGTCCTCATCGTGGCCCTGATGGACCAGCTGGCGCAGGACGACGCGCGCTCCCGACATGACCCGATGACCCTGGTGCAGGCGTTCGCGCGGCGGACGATGGGGTTCACGGACGAGCAGGCCCTGGCGGCGGCCACCGGCGAGATCCTGGCCGAGCGGCTCCAGGTCCGCACCTCGGGCTGGCTGTTGATCGCGCCGCACGACAACGCCTTCGCCGTGCGGCCGGTGGCCGGGTCAGGCGGCGCGGCCGCGCCCCCCATCGAGTTTTCGCGCCAGAATGTCCTGCTCCGCCAGCTCGGCCAGCGGCGTGAGCCGGTCCGCCAAAGCGAACTGGAACGGGACGCGCAGTACCTGCAGACGCCGGCGGCCGAGCGCCAGTGGCTGAAGCAGCTGGGGGCCGAGGTCTACGCGCCGGTCTTCGACGCCGGCCTGCTCATCGCCATCCTGGCCGTCGGACCGCGCGACCGGGGACAGTCGTTCCAGCGCGCCGAGCTGGACCTCGTCACGCTGCTGACGACGCAGGCCGCCGCCCTGCTCAAGGCCGCCCGCCTGCAGGCCGAGGTCAAGGCCCTCCACGACGCCATCGCCCAGCTCAACGAGAAGCTGCTCCAGAAAGACATCGCCGTGGCCAAGATGGACAACTCGCGCGGCGACTTCCTGGCCATCGCCTCCCACGAGCTGCGCACGCCCATCACCCAGCTGCTGGGCTTCGCCGACCTGCTCGGCGCGATGGCCCAGGACAACAGCCTGGACCTGCCGACGGTCAGCCAGGTGACCGACAACATCGTGCGCGCCTGCAGCCGCCTGAACGAGGTGATCAGCCAGATCATGGACATGGCGCAGCTGGACGTCAACGCCATGGACCTGAAGTTCCGGGAGACCACGCTGGAAGGCTGCCTGCGCCAGGCCATCGAGCCTTATGTGCCGGCCCTGCGCGAGCGCCGGCTGGCGCTCAAGATCGTGGGCCTCAAGGACCTGCCGCCCATCACGGCCGACGAGCCGCGCCTGGTGCAGGCGTTCAGCCAGCTCATGAGCAACGCCATCAAGTACACGCCGGACGGCGGCAAGATCGAGGTCAGCCTGCGCCTGATGCCGCCCGACAACCACCAGCCCGCCCAGGTCCACATCACCTTCACCGACACCGGCATCGGCATCGACCCACAATATCACCAGCTGATCTTCGACAAGTTCTACCGCATCGGCAGTTCGGCGCAGCACTCCACCAGCACCACCCGGTTCATGGGCGCCGGCCCGGGCCTCGGCCTGCCGATCGCCCGGGGCGTCATCGAACGGCACGGCGGCCGGATCTGGGTGGAGAGCGACGGGCATGATCCGGTCAAGCTGCCCGGCAGCCGTTTCCACATCTGGCTGCCCCTCAAGCCGCCCGCCTTCGACCCGCGCGCGCTCGAAGAGTCCGGCGACCGGCTGCGCGACGGCCGCACCCTCATCCCCCACCAGAGCCCGTTTGTGCAGAGCTAGGGACGTCAGGCCTGGGCGCGCACCTCGCGCGCCAGCTCGTGGCCGATGACGGCCTCCGTCCGGCCGAGGCGCAGCCGCAGCGGGCCGTTGAAGGGCGCGCGGTGAACCACCTGCACGGTCGCGCCCGGCACCAGGCCCAGCTGCGCCAGGTAGCGGAGCTTCTCCGGGTCGTGCGTCTTCACGCGCCGCACGGTCAACCGCTGGCCCGGCTCGGCCTCGGCCAGGGGCTGATCAGCGATGATCTCGATCTGGCCGTCCCGGGTCGGGATCGGCTCGCCGTGCGGGCAGTATTTGGGGTAGCCCGCGACGCGCTCCATGCGGTCCTCAAACCCGTCGTCAATGGCGGGCTGCAGGTGGTCCGCGGGCGCGTGCGCCTCGTCCCAGCCGTAGCCCATCACGTTCACCAGGAACGCTTCCAGCAGCCGATGACGGCGGATGGCGCGCAACGCCTCGACCTCGCCGGTCTTGGTGAGCACGACGCCTTTATAGGGCACGCGCCGCAAGTAGCCGTCCCTGGCCAGCCGCTGCATCATGCGCACCACCGCCGGCGGCGAGACCTCCAGCCGCTCGGCCAAAGCCGTGGTCGTCACCGGCCCTTCTTCCGCCGCCGCCAGCCGGTACACCTCCGCCAGGTAATCGCGTTGAGTGTGGGTGACGGACTCCGCCTCGGCCGGCTGCGCCTGGCCGCTGAGCGGCAGGGGCCGCGCCGTCTGCGTCAGCCCGCAGAAGGCGCCGGATTGACTTGGGTTAACTTCCAACTTGACCTCGCACCGCAGATTGACTTAACACACCGGACTGGATTTAGACCGACGATGCCATTTATATTACCCCATATCTGACTTTTTCGAGGAGAATTGACATGAGGATTTCACGAAGGCTGGCCGGCTTCCTGTGCGCGGCGCTGGCCCTGGCCGCGTGCGCGCCTGCGGCGACGCCGACGCCGCAAATCATCCGGGAAACGGTGGAAGTTCCAGTGGAAGTCACCCGCATCGCCGAGGTCCCCGTAGAGCGGCCAGCCGACCCCGGTTCGCTGGTGGTCTACTCCGGCCGCAGCGAGAGCCTGGTCGGGCCTGTCATCAGCCAGTTCACCGAGGCCACCGGCATCCAGGTGGACGTCCGCTATGGCAGCACGTCGGAGATCGCGGCCACGCTGCTGGAGGAGGGCGCCAGCTCGCCGGCCGATGTCTTCTTCGCCCAGGATCCGGGCGGCCTGGGGGCGGTGGCCGACGCCGGCCTGTTCGCGCTGCTGCCGGAGGACATCCTGGCCCGCGTGCCGGCTGAGTATCGTTCACCCGACGGCCTGTGGGTGGGCATCTCGGCCCGCGCCCGGGTGGTGGTCTACAATACCGACGCCCTCAGCCCGGACGACCTGCCCGCCGACATCTGGGACTTCACCGATTCGCAGTGGGCCGGGCGCCTCGGCTGGGCGCCGACCAACGGGTCCTTCCACGCTATGGTGACGGCGATGCGCGTGGCCTGGGGCGACGAACGCACGCGCGCATGGCTGGAGGGCATCCAGGCCAACAACCCGGTGGTGTTTGAGGGCAACGCGCCGATCGTCGAGGCCGTCGGCGCGGGCGAGATCGAGGTCGGCTTCGTCAATCACTATTACCTCTACCGCTTCCTGAAAGAACAGGGCGAAGGCTTCAAGGCGCGCAACTATTTCCTGCCCGGCGGCGGCCCCGGCTCGCTGGTGATGGTGGCGGGCGCCGGCCGCCTGGCGAACGGCCCCAACGCGGCCAACGCGCACCGCTTCCTCGAGTTCATGCTGTCAACCGTAGCGCAACAATACTTCGCCGGCCAGACCTATGAGTATCCCCTGGTCGCAGGCGTCAACACGCCGGCGGGTCTGCCGCCGCTGTCCGACCTCAACCGCCTGGACATCGACATGACAGCGCTCGCCGACCTGCGCGGCACCACGCAGCTGCTGGGCGAAGTGGGCGTGCTGCCGTGAAGCCGGCGCGGTTCGTGCGACTACCGGCCGTGAGCCGTCTGGGGATCCGGCCCGGCCGGGTCCCCAGGCCGTCGAGCTGGACGTCGCTGGTCCTGTGGGGGCTGGCGGCGCTCGTGGCGGCCGCGCTGTTGCTGCCGCTGGCCTACCTGGTGATGCGCGCGGCCGGCGCAGGCGAGGCGGCCTGGCAGAGCCTGTTCCGGCCGCGCACGCTGGACATCGTCGGGCGGACGCTCGGGCTGGCGCTCGCCGTCACCGGACTCTCGGCCCTCATCGCCGTCCCGCTGGCCTGGCTCACCGTCCGCACCGATCTGCCGCTGCGCCGCGTGTGGGCCGTGCTCACCCCCCTGCCGCTGGTCATCCCCAGCTACGTGGGCGCCTATCTCATGGCGTCCGCGCTCGGCCCGCGCGGGCTGGTCCAGCAATTGCTGGAGGCGCCGTTCGGGGTCACGCGCCTGCCCGAAATCTACGGCTTCCCGGGGGCGCTGATCACGCTCACGCTGCTCAGCTACCCGTACATGCTCCTGAGCGTCCGCGCGGCGCTGCTCAAGATCGACCCGGCGCTGGAGGAGGCCTCGCGCAGCCTGGGCCACGACGCCTGGACGACGTTCCGGCGCGTGGTCCTGCCCCTGCTGCGGCCGGCGATCGGCTCCGGCGGCCTGCTGGTGGCGCTGTACGCGTTGCGCGATTTCGGGGCGGTGGCCCTGATGCGCTACGACACGTTCACGCGCGTGATCTATGTGCAATACCGCTCCTTCGACCGGTCGCAGGCCGCCCTGCTGGCGCTGGTGCTGGTGGCGCTGACGGTGATCTTCCTGGCGCTGGAGGCGCGCGAGCATGGCCGCGCCCGTTATCATCAGAGCGGCGCCGGCGCGGCGCGGCCGCCGACTCTGGCCCGGCTGGGCATCTGGCGCTGGCCGGCCTTCGCCTTCTGCGCCGGCGTGGTATTCTTTAGCCTGGGCCTGCCGGCCGGCGTCCTGGCCTACTGGCTGATCCGCGGCCTGCAGGCCGGCGAGGCGGTCCCCGGGCTCGGCCCGGCCGCCTGGAACTCCGTGCTGGCGTCCGGGCTGGCCGCCGCCGCGACCGTCGGCGCGGCCCTGCCGGTGGCCATCCTGGCCGTGCGCCGGCCCGGCCCGCTGACGCGCCGGCTGGAGCGCCTGACGTACTCGGCGTTCGCCCTGCCCGGCATCGTCATCGCGCTGGCGCTGGTCTTCTTCGGCGTCAACCACGCGCGCTGGCTGTACCAGACGCTGCCGATGCTGGTCCTGGCCTACGGCATCCTGTTCATCCCGCAGGCGGTCGGCGCCCTGCGCGCGGCGCTGTTGCAGATTCATCCCAACCTGGAGGAGGCGGCCCGCACGCTCGGCCGCCGGCCGGTCGAGGTCTTCCTGAAGGTCACGCTGCCGCTGCTCCGGCCGGGCCTGGTGGCCGGCGCCAGCCTGGTCTTCCTGACGGCCATGAAGGAGCTGCCGGCCACGCTGATCCTGGCGCCGATCGGCTTCAAGTCTCTGGCCACCGAAGTGTGGTCGGCGGTGTCGGAGGCCTTCTTCGCCCGGGCCGCCGCCCCGGCCCTGTTGATCGTGTTGATGTCGTCGCTGCCGATGACATTTTTTATCCTGCGCGAGCAGCGCGCGGACGACCGAGTGGACGCATGACCGAAACCATCGTGCGGTGCGAGAACCTGACCAAGACCTTCCGGGACGCCCCGGCCGTGTACGACCTGAGCCTGAGCGTGTCGCGCGGCGAGATCCTGGCGCTGCTGGGGCCGAGCGGCTGCGGCAAGACCACCACCCTGCGCCTGATCGCCGGGCTGGAGCGGCCGGACGCCGGGCAGATCTTCATCGGCGAGCGGCCGGTGGCCGGCCCGGCCACGTGGGTCCCGCCCGAACGGCGCGGGATCGGCATGGTGTTTCAGGACCACGCGCTCTTTCCGCACCTCACCGCGCGCCAGAACGTGGCCTTCGGACTGCAAAAGCTCAAGCCGGCGCGCGTCCAGGAGACGGTCGAGCACCTGCTGCAACTGGTGGGCCTGGGCGGCCTGGCCGAGCGCTATCCCCACGAGCTCTCCGGCGGCGAGCGCCAGCGTGTGGCCCTGGCCCGCGCCCTGGCCCCCGAACCCGTGCTGCTGCTGCTGGACGAGCCGTTCAGCAGCCTGGACGCCGACCGCCGCGCCGTGACCCGCGAGCAGGTGCGCGCCATCCTGCGCAGCCTGGGCGCCACCGCCATCTTCGTCACGCACGACCAGGAGGAGGCGCTCTTCCTGGGCGACCGCCTGGCCATCCTGCACCAGGGCCGGCTGGAGCAGATCGACGCGCCGGAGGTCATCTTCCACGCGCCGGCCACGCGCTTCGCGGCCGAGTTCCTGGGCCACACGGATTTCCTGCCGGGCGAGGTGACGGCCGACGGCATCCTGACCGAGATCGGCCTGATCCCGCAGCGGGTGGCGCTGCCGGTCGGCGCGCAGGTGGAACTGGCGGTGCGCGCCGACGACGTGACGCTGGAGCCGTCGCGCAACGGGGCCCGGGCGATCCTGCTGGCCCGGCACTTCAAGGGCGCGGTCAACGTCTACCGCGTGCGCCTGCCGTCCGGGCGGCTGCTGCACAGCCTGCAGCCGCACACCCTCAACCTGCGCCCCGGCACGCCGGTGCGCGTCTGGTCCGCACCCGGCCACCCGCTGGCCTGCTACCACGAGGGCAAACGCGTGCCGTTGTTGGAGGCGTAGGTCGCATGGACACTCTCACCGCCCTCCACACCCGCGCCTCCATCGGCAAGGTCCGGCCCGACCCGGTGCCGCGCGAACTGCTCGAGCAACTGCTGGCCGCCGCCGTCCAGGCGCCCAACCATCACAAGGTCCGGCCCTGGCGCTTTTTCGTCCTCACCGGCGCAGGCCGCGAGCGCCTGGGCGAGGCCATGGCCGCGGCGGCCCATGCCCGCCAGCCGGACATGCCCCCGGAAGGATTGCAGGCCGAACGCGCCAAGCCCCTGCGCGCGCCGGTCGTGATCGCGGTCGGCGTGGACATGCCGGCCGAGCCCAAGGTCAAACTGATCGAAAACATCTGCGCGGCGGCGGCGGCCGCGCAGAATCTGCTGCTGGCGGCGCATGCGCTGGGCCTGGCCGCCATGTGGCGCACCGGGCCGGCGGCCGAAGCGCCGGAGGTCAAGCGTTTCCTGGGCCTGGCGCCGGACCAACCCCTGATTGGTTTTCTCTACGTGGGCTATCCGCTCAACGAGCCGGCCACCCCCCAAAGGCCGTCGTTCGAGGACCGCACCGTCTGGCTGGAGTAAAGGTCCCGGCGGCCCGTTCAGACGCGCTCAGCCGTGAACGGGACCGGCCTGACTGCGCTCCCGGCCGCGTCCCAGCGCGCCGCCCGCACGGGGGCCGCCTCCAGGCCCAGCCGCGCCACGATTTGCGCAAAGGCGGTGGGATCGCCCGTGGTGTAATACGTCAACGGCCCAGGCGCTCCCCGGCCCTCCGGCTCCCCCACTCCGTCCAGCACCCGCGCCGTCTGCCGCGCCACCGCCGGCGCCGGGTCAATCACGCGCACACCGGGACCGGCGATCTTCTCCAGCAGAGGGATCACAAAGGGATAATGGGTGCAGCCCAGCACCAGGGCGTCGATGTTCCGGGCCAGCAGCGGCTCCACCCAGCCGCGCAGCATGGCCTCGGTGGCGGGGGAGTCCAGTTCCCCGGCTTCGATCTGCTGCACCAGGCCCGGGCAAACCTGCGGGATGACGGTCACGCCGTTCGCGAAGCGTTCCACCACCGACGCGAACAACTCGCCCTGAAACGTGGCCGGCGTCGCCAGCACGCCGACCACGCCGGTGCGCGTCTGCTCGGCGGCGGGCTTGACGGCCGGCTCCATGCCCACAAACGGGACCTGCGGGAAAGTGGCGCGCAGATGCTTGAGCGCCGCCGCCGAGGCGGTGTTGCAGGCCACCACGACGACCTGCGCGCCCTGGCCCAGCAGAAAGCGGGCGATCGCCTCCGAGAAGGCGCGCACCTCGGCCAGCGGGCGCGGGCCGTAAGGCACGTGCGCGCTGTCGGCAACGTAGATCAGGTCGGCGCCGGGCCGTTGGGCGCGCAGGTGGCGCAGGACGGAGAGGCCGCCCACGCCTGAGTCGAAAACCCCGATCGTGCTCACGCCGGGATTTTACCCGGCCTGCGCCGTTTTGACCGCATGGGCGCTGACGCTCAAAGCGATGACGACCGCGCGCGGTTCTCCGGCATCTGCGCCAGCAGTTGCAACTAGGCCGCCAGGTTGCCGCCGAACTCCCGCTGGACCTGCACGGCCGCCACAAACAGGTCCAGGTCCGCGCTCACCGCGCGCCGGCGCCAGGCGTCCAGCGCGGCCGGCACGCAACGTCACATCCATAACGACCAGCGTATTTTGTCAAGACACCTGTCGGGCGTTAAGTGCCCTGTGCATGACCTCCGGCACTGCCCCTTATGACCGGCAAGCCTCTATCGTGATGCCATCGGAAGCGTTCAACGGAGGTTCCCATGTCACATCTGATCAACACTCAACCCCTCGAAACGCCGGAGCGCAAAACGCGCGGTCGCCTGGTCGGCGGCTTGCTGATGATCGGCATCGGCCTGTATCTACTCATCGCCCAGTTCATCCAGGCGGAATGGATGGGCCTGCTGATCATGCCCGGCCTCGGCCTGGCCTTCGTGCTTGGGGGCCTGCTCGGGCGCAACGCTGGCCTGCTGGTGCCGGGCGGTATCCTGAGCGGCCTGGGCCTGGGCGCTTACCTGGTCGCCTCTCCATTGGTCGAGGCCGGCGAAGTGGCGCAGGGCGGCGTCTTCCTGTTGGCCTTCGCCCTCGGCTGGGGTCTGATCACGCTGTTGTCGGCCGTCATCGGCCAGCGCGTGTTGTGGCCCCTGATCCCGGGCGGCATCCTGGCCGTGATCGGCGCGCTGCTGCTGGGCGGCAGCGCGGGCGTGCAGGTGCTGGAATGGATCGGCCGGCTGTGGCCGCTGGCTTTGATCCTGGGCGGCCTGGCGGTCCTGTTCCGCCGCCGCTGACCCGGGCGCTTGATTTCGGGGCCTGTCCGGCCACACCGGGCAGGCCCTTTCGGGTTGAAAGCGCCCATGAAGGAGAACGCCATGTGGTACAACCCCCTCATCACGGCGCTGCTTCGCTCGCCCCTGCACGGGCTGCTCAGCGGCAGCTACATGCTGCTCACCGTCACCGGGCGCAAGACCGGGCGCGCCTACACCACGCCAGTGAACTATGGTCGCAGCGGAGACACGTTGACCTGCTTCTCGCGCCGCGAGCGGACGTGGTGGCGCAACTTACGGGAGCGCGCGCCGGTCACCGTGCGGCTGCGCGGGAAAGAGCGGCGCGGCCTGGGCGTCGTGGTCGAGTCGGACGAGGCAACGCGCGCGGCGCGTCTGCGGCAGCTGTATCCGGCCATGTCGGCGGCGCAGGCGGCCCGGTTCGCGCCGGACATGGTTCTGATCGAAATCCAGCTGGAGTAACGGACGACGAAACGCGGCGCGGCGCTCAAGCCTGCGCCCGACAGCCGACCAGCCCTGCCGGTGAGAGGGCTAGGCCGAAGCCAGCAGGCGGTCGGCGCACTCCCAGCCGGTGAACAGCGCCGCCCCGGTCCCGGGGCCGGCCAGGTAATCGCCGCAGAAGAACACCGGCCCTTCCTGGGGATCATCAAAAAACTCGCGGACGGCGTCGAGGTAGCCGGCCCGAAAGGCGGGCACCTTTTCGGGCCAATGGAACTGCCGCGCCGCCACACGCCGGTTGCGCAGCTCCGGATAGACCCTGGCCACTTCCTGCCAGGCGCGGTCGAGCTGTTCGGAGTCGGAAAGCGAGGGGTCATAGGCGCCGGCGCGGGCTTCGGTCAGCGCCAGCCAGCGCTTTCCCTGTCGCTGCTGGAAATAGATAAAGGCCACGCCGATGTCCCGGTTGGCGCGGGGGATCATCACGCCGTCGGCCGGCGCTACACCCGGATTAAACGACTCGTGCTCGAAGACGTGGAATTGCGTGGCAATCCTGGTGTAGGCCACGCGAGGGAAGAAGCGTTGCCAGGCCGGGCGCGGATCGGCGAAGAGAGACAGCGCCCGCGTCCCCGGAACCGCCACCACCACCCGCCCGGCCCGGACGTTCTCGGTCTTGCCCGCGCGCTCGAGCGTGAGCCGGACGCCGCCGGCCTCAAACTCAATCTGTCGGACGGCGACGCCGGTTTGAACATCCAGGAGCCGGCCGAAGGCAGCCGTCAGCGCGCCGATGCCGTCGGCGAAGTAGTAGGTTTTCGCGTTCAGGTAGCCGGCCATCAACGATAGAAACGCTTTGCGCGACAGGTCGTCTTCCTGATACGAGCAGTTGGTCTCAAAGGTGGGATAGGCCCAGTAATCGAACATCTCCGGCGAGATTGAGCGACGGAAAAACTCGGCATAGGAGATGTCATCCGGCGCCGGGCCGCGCTCCATGTGATAGATCTCGATCCCGCGAAAACGGAGGATATGCGGCAGCAGACGGAGCATGGCCAGGCGACCGGACAACGAAACGCCGCGCCAGGTCAGATAGGAGCCGATGGACAGGAAGTTGACCGGATAGATGCGGCCATCACGATAGATCGCCAGGAGAAATCCCGGCGCGCGCTGACGGATCTGGTCGGCCAACCCCATATCGTTCGCCATGTGCAGCAGGTAACGATCCGCGCCGGTGAAGAACTGGGCGCCGGGATTGATCGTGAATCCCTCCCACTCCAGGGAGGTCATCCGCCCGCCCACGTAATCCCGCGCTTCATAGACCGTCACCGAGGCCCCGGCCTGCTTCAGCCGATAGGCCGCCGTCAGCCCGGCGATCCCGGCGCCGACCACCACAATGTGATCCGACCTCATTCTGCGACTCCTTGCGTTGACTGCGGGTTGAGTATACCCGGGCAGGCCCGGCGCCGCGCCGCCGTGGTTGCGGCCGCGGCCGTGTGAACATCCCCTGGCACCCTCGCCGGCATGTGACGAGGGCGTGACCTCCGGCACTGGGTTGCATGACCTATCCAATCGTATCGTCGCCGTCAACATCCGTCCGCATAAGGAGACGATCATGTCGGTCAGCTGGATTCTCGCCATCGTTCACCTGTTGCCGTTCTCCGTCGGGTTGAGCGCCGTCTGGGCCAGGGGCCGGGCGCTGCGTGAAACAGCGGGGCCGCAGAGCCTATCGCGCGTCTTCTTCGCCGATAACGTCTGGGGCCTCGCCGCCATCGTATGGATGGTAAGCGGTCTGCTGCGCGCGTTCGGCGGCTTCGAGAAGGGCGCGGACTACTACCTGAGCAACGGCCTCTTCTGGCTGAAGATGGGCGCGCTGATCCTCATCCTGGCGCTGGAGATCTGGCCCATGATCACGTTGATCCGCTGGCGTATTCAACTTCGGCGCGGCCAGCAGCCCGACGCGCGCCCGGCAGCCGCCCTGGCCCGGATCAGCTACGTTCAAGTGGCCCTGACCCTGCTCATGGCAATCGCCGCCGCCGGCATGGCCCGCGGCCTGGGCGCGAACCTGTTTTGATGACGGAGCTGCGAACATGAAGAACCTCTCCCTGCTGTCCGGGCTGCTGGTCTGGCTCATTACTGCCCTGATGCTGAGCGCGTGTAGCCGGGCAGCTTCCGCCGCAAGCGATTCGCCCGAGGGGCGGCGCGGCGAAGCGGTGTTCATCCAGAATGGCTGCGCGGGCTGCCATGCCATCAGCGAAGAAACCCGCGTCGGGCCGGGCCTTAAGGGCGTGGTGGACGGCGGCGGCCCGCGCGGCGACCGACTCCCGGACGGCTCGGCCCGGACGGAAGCGAACCTGGCCGCGTGGATTCGCGGAGGCGCAGCGGCCTCGGGCAGCAGCATGCCGGCCTACCCCGCGCTAAGCGAGGCCGAATTGCAGGCTCTGATTGCTTATCTGCAATCGCTCCACTGAGGGGCCGAGAGGCCATTCTCCGCTTCGCGGCGATCAACCGGCGCACCGGCCGCGAACATCTTGTGGGCAGCGCACTTCGACAGGCAAGAACAGGAAAGAGGCAACGCGGATGAACCACAAAACCATTCTCGTGATAGGGGCCACCGGCTTACTGGGCGAGCCGGTCGCCCGGCAGTTGCGGGCCGACGGCTACCGCGTGCGCGTGTTCACCCGCTCGCCCGAGAAGGCCCGCGCCAGGTTCGGCCCGGGGTTCGAGATCGTGACCGGCGGCGTGGAGGACATGAGCGCCCTCAAGCAGGCACTGCGCGGCTGCGCCGGCGTCCACATCAACCTGTATGACGGGCGCGACCCCGACCTGGAGCGGCGCGGCGCAAGCGCCGTCGCGCAGGCCGCCGCGCAGAGCGGTGTGCAGCGCGTGACCTATCTCTCCGGCTCCACGGTGAGCGAGGCCAACCGCTGGTACGCCGGCACCGAGGCCAAGTGGCAGGCCGAAGCCGCCCTCCGCCAGAGCGGCGTTCCCTTCACCGTCTTCCGCGCCGCTGCGTTCATGGAGTCGCTGCCACGCTACGTGCGCGGCAACCGGGCCCGCTACATCGGCAGTCAGCCGCATCTCTGGCACTGGGTGGCCGCCGCCGACTATGCGCGCATGGTGTCGAAGGCCTGCGCCGACCCGCGCGCGGCGAACAAAATCCTATACGTCCACGGCCCACAGGCGCTGACGCTGCGTGATGCGCTGGAGACGTATGGCCGCATCGTTCATCCAACCCTGAAAGTCAGCCGTCTGCCGATCTGGATGGCCTCGCTGATGGCGACGCTCTTTCGCGTGCAGGCTTTGGCCGAGGCGCTGCCCTTCATCCGCTATGCCGAGCGCGTGCGGGAAGAGGGCGACCCGGCGGAGGCCAATGCGCTGCTGGGCGCTCCGACAACCACCCTCGAGCAATGGAGCCGCGCCCAGGCGCTATCCGCTCAGAGCCGTGCGGCGCCGGCGGGCGCAGGTTGGCGCTGAGCGTGTTCGCCGCCGGCTGGGCGCACGGCCCCGGCCTTCGACCTCTTCGCCGGCCGCCGGGCCTGCCGGGACAGCCGCGAGCGCGGACGGCGGGTTTGGCCCGGCCGCAACCCTGTGACCCCGGCATGACCTCCGGCACTCCCACGCATGACCTGCCGGCCGGTATCGTGAGGCAGCTGATTTTGGGAGGACACCGCATGACCGCAATTCTCGAAGCTCAAAACCTGGTGAAGCACTACGGCGACGTTCAGGCTGTGAAGGGCCTCTCGTTCCACATCGCCGAAGGCGAGATCTTCAGCCTGCTCGGCCCGAACGGCGCCGGCAAATCCACGACCATCGCCATGCTCTCCACGCTCTACGCGCCGACCGGCGGCGACGCCCGGATAGCCGGCTACTCGATCACGCGCCAGCCGATGCAGGTGCGCGCCGTCATCGGCGTGGTGCCGCAGGACCTGGCGCTGTACGAGGACCTGACGGCGCGCGAGAACCTGAATTTCTGGGGCCAGATGTACGGCCTGTCGGGTCAGGCCCTTCGGCGGCGGATTGCCGAGGTCCTGGACCAGATTGGATTGGCCGACAAAGCCAACAAGCCGGTCAAGACCTTCTCGGGCGGCATGAAGCGCCGCGTCAACATCGGCGTCGGCCTACTGCACCGGCCGCGCCTGCTCTTCATGGACGAGCCGACGGTCGGCATCGACCCGCAAAGCCGCCGCGCCATCCTGGACATGGTCAAGGACCTCAACCGCCAGGGCATGAGCGTGCTGTACACGACGCATTACATGGAGGAGGCCGCCGAGCTTTCCCATCGGGTCGGCATCATCGACCACGGCCGCATGATCGCGCTCGGCACACAGCCCGAACTGACCCGGCAGGTGGGCCAGGGTGAGACGCTGCGCCTGCACGTCGCCGAAGACGGCGACGCCGAAAAACTGGCCCAGGCGCTGCGGGGCGCGCCCGACATCAAGCAGGCCTCGGCCGCCGATCACACCGTCGTCCTGAACGTGCCCAGGGCCGAGGAGGCGCTGGCGCCGGCCGTGGCCCGCGCCAATGCCATCGGCGTCAAGATCCGGTCGGTGGATATCCAAGAGCCGAACCTCGAAGCCGTGTTCCTGCACCTGACGGGTCGGGCGCTGCGGGATTGACCACCATGCGTAAAATCCTCCTCATCGGCCTCAAAGACGTCACGCTGGCTTTTCGCGACCGCGCCGCGCTGGTCCTGATGCTGGCGGCCCCGCTCGTGCTCACCGTCGGGCTGGGTCTGGTCACCGGCCGCTTCGCCGTCGGCGGCAGCGCCGGCAGCGCGATCAGCGACATCCCGGTGGTGGTGGTGGACCAGGACGGCGGCCGGCTCGGCCAGGCGCTGGTGGACGCGCTCACGTCCGCCGAGCTGGACGATCTGCTGGACCCGGCCACGAGCGCGGACCCGGCGGCGGCGCGCCGGCAGGTGGACGACGATCAGGCCGCCGCCGCCGTCATCATCCCGGCCGGCTTCACGGACAGCGTCATCCCGCGCCAGGGCGCCGGCCCGGACGGCGGCAGCGTCCAGATCGAACTCTATGCCAACCCCACCCGGCCGACGAGCGCGGGCGTGGTGCAGGCCATCGTGGACGAGTTTCTCAGCCGGGTCGAGGTCGGGCGCGTGGGCGGCCAGGTGGCCGTGACTCAACTGCTGACGCACGGCCTGATCTCACCGCAGGAGGCGGAGGCGGCCGGCCGTGAACTCGGCCAGCGCCAGGCGGACGCGGGCGAGGCCGTCATCACGCTCCGGCGCACGACCGGCGCGGCCGAGCCGCCGCCCGCCTTCGACGTGCTGGCCTACATCGCGCCCGGCATGGCCCTGATGTTCCTCATGTACACCACCGCCAACGGCGGGCGCGCGCTGCTGGCCGAGCGCGCGCAGGGCACGCTGCCGCGCCTGCTGGTGTCGCCGACCTCCACGACCCAGGTGCTGGGCGGCAAAGTGTTCGGCATCTTCCTGACCGGCGTCGCCCAGATGACGATCCTGATCGGCGCCAGCACGCTGCTGTTCAACCTGCGCTGGGGCGACCCCCTCGGCGTGGCCGCGCTGGTGCTGGCGGCCGTGGCCGGCGCCACCGGCTGGGGTCTGCTGATCACGGCCATAGCCAGGAGCCCATCCCAGGCGGCCAGTCTGGGATCGGCCGTGATGCTGACCTTCGGCATCCTGGGCGGCAGCTTCATCAGCCTGAACGCCCTGCCCGGCTGGATCCGGGCCGTCAGCCGGATCACGCCCAACGCCTGGGGCCTGGACGGCTTCACGACGCTGGCGCTGGGCGGCACGCTGGCCGACGTCGCGCTGCCGGTCGGCGCGCTGCTGGCCATGGCCGCGCTCCTGTTCGGCGTGGCGACGGTGTTGTTCAGCCGCCAGGGCCTGGCGCAGCGATAAAGCGAGATGACCATGAACCCGAGAAAGATTCTGGCGATCGCGTGGAAGGATGGGCTCATCCGGTTTGCCAGCCGGTCGGAGCTGTTGTTCTTCATCCTCCTCCCGCTGGTCTTCACCTACATCCTCGGCGGCGGCTTCAACCCGGGCGAGGCCGATACCCGCGTCCGCCTGCCCGTAGTGGATGAGGCCGGCACGCCCCTGGCCGCCGAACTGCTGGCGGCGCTGGAGAAGTCCGAGGCGGTGCGCGTGGACCGGATGACGCGCGCCGAGGCCGAGGCCGCGTTCGACGACCGCGACGCCGCGGCGCTGCTCATCCTCCCGGCCGGTTTCGACACGGACGCGCTGGCGGACGGCGCGGTGGAGCTAGAACTGCGCCAGCAGCCGAACAACTTGAACGCCCAGGCGGCCGAGCGGGCCGTCCTGGCCGTCCTTGGCCGCGTCGGGCGCGCCCTGACGGTGGCAGAGGCCAGCGTCGCGGAGGCGGACCGCCGCCAGCCGTTCGCGTCGGTGGATGAGCGCGCGGCTTATTTCGACGCGGCGCGCCGGCAGGCGCAGGCGCTGCTCGACGCGGCGCCCGACCGCCTGGAGGTCCGTCGGGCCGTCACGCCGGACCCGGTGGGTTACGACCCGGCGGCCAACTCGTCCGCCGGCCAGCTCATCACCTGGGTCTTCATCCCGCTGCTCGGCCTGTCCGGCCTGTACGCGTTCGAGCGACAGCAGGGCACATTGCGCCGCCTGCTGACCACACCCACCGAAAAGGCCACCTTCCTGCTCGGCACGATCACGGGCCAGGTAGCGGTCGCGCTGGTGCAGATGACGCTGCTGGTCGTCTTCGGCGCGCTGGCCCTCGGGCTGAACTGGGGCCGCCAGCCCATCGCGCTGGCCGTGCTGATGGTGGCCTTCGCCCTGGCCTCGGCCGCGCTGGGCACCACGCTGGGCGCCTTTGTCAAGACCGAGGGCCAGGCCGGCGGCCTGAGCATGATGCTGGGCATGGCCATGGCGCTGCTGGGCGGCTGCTGGTATCCCATCGAGCTGTTCCCGGAGGCGGTGCGGACGGCCACGAAGGCGCTGCCGACCTCCTGGGCCATGCAGGGCCTGCTCGACCTGGCGCTGCGCGGCCAGGACCTGAACGGCATCCTGCTGGAGGCCGGCGTGCTGGCCGGGTTCGCGGCCGTGTTCTTCGCCGTCGGCGTGTGGCGGTTCCGTTATGAGTAGAGACGCCCCGACGGGACCGCTCTACACCCCCGACAGGGCGTCTCGATAATTCCAGCGATGCGTTACAATCTCGCCATGCTGCGCCGCCTGAACTTCAGCCTGCTCGACCTGGCCGGCGTCTTCACGGTCGCCGCCGTGGCCGTGATCAGTTTCGTCTCCATCGACGACCCGACGGCGCGCTGGATCAGCCTGGCCCTGCTGCTGGCCTTCGCCGGGCTGCTGGTGTTCCACCCCCGCCACGTCACATCGGCCCTGATCCCGCAGGCCTACTTCGCCGCCCAGACCCTGCTGGCCGTTGGCTTGCTGTTCCTGCAGCCCAACGCCTTCGCCGCCCCGATCCTGTTCTTCATCCTCAGCGCCGAGGTGATGGTGACCTTGACCACGCGCCCGGCCCTGCTGTGGATCCTGGGCTTTCTGGCGATCACCTACCTGTTCGCGGCGACGCTGGGCGGCTGGCTGCAAGGCCTGCTCTTCACCCTGCCCTATGCCGGCGGTTACCTGTTCTTCGGCACCTTCGGGAAGGCGCTGCGCGATGCGCAGCTGGCGCGCGCCGAGAGCCAGCGATTGTTGGAGGAATTGCGCGCGGCCCAGGATCAACTCAAGGAACTGGCCGTGGCCGAGGAGCGCAACCGGCTGGCGCGCGAGATGCACGACTCGCTCGGCCATCGGCTGACGGTCGCCGTCGTCCAAATGGAGGGCGCCCAGCGCCTGATCCCGACCGACCCGGAGCGGGCCGGGCGCATGATCGGCGCGATGCGCGAGCAGATGAAGGAGGCGCTGGGCGAGCTGCGCCGCACCGTGGCCACGCTGCGCACGCCGCTGGCGGACGACCTGCCCCTGGACGCCGCCCTGCAACGGCTGACCCAGGGCTTCCAGGAGAGCACCGGGCTGACGGTCCACCTCAGCCTGGCGCCTCTGCCTGCGCTGACCGACGCCCAGCGCCTGGCCCTGTACCGGGCCGCGCAGGAGGCGCTCACCAACGCCCAGCGCCACGCCCAGGCCCGGACCATCTGGCTGGAGGTGCGCGTCGCCGGCGACAGCGTTCACCTCACCGCCGCCGATGACGGCCGCGGTTTCCCGGCGGACCTCAACGGCGGCGGCTTCGGGCTGCGCGGGTTGCAGGAGCGGGCGGCCCAGTTGGGCGGCACGGTGGCCCTGGAGGCGCGGCCGGGCGGCGGCGCGCGGCTGGCGTTCTCGATCCCGCTGAGCCGGGACGAAGGACGAAGGCGGGAGGCCGGCTGTTGAAACTCATGGAGCCGGCTTTCGTCCCTCGTCCGCCGTCAATCCAAGATGACCATCCGTCTCTTACTCGTTGACGATCAACGCTTGATGCGCGAGGGCCTGCGCACGCTGCTCGAGCTGGAAAACGACTTCGAGGTCGTGGGCGAGGCCGGCGACGGCCAGGCCGCGCTCGACCTCTACGCCCAGCTCGCGCCGGACGTCGTGCTGATGGACATCCGCATGCCGGTGCTCAACGGCGTGGAGGCCACGCGCCGGCTGCGCGAGCGCTGGCCGGAGGCGCGCGTCATCATCCTGACCACGTTCGACGACGACGCCAATGTGTTTGAGGGGCTGCGCGCCGGCGCGCTGGGCTATCTGCTCAAGGACGTGTCCGGCAGCGAGCTGGCGAACGCCGTGCGCACGGTGGCGGGCGGCGGCGCCCTGATCGAGCCGTCCGTGGCGCGGCGCGTGTTCGCCGAGTTTGCGCGGCTGGCGCCGGCGGCCAAACCGGCCGAGCTGCCCGAGCCGCTCTCCGAGCGCGAGCTGGAGGTGCTGCGCCTGTTGGCTGACGGCCTGAGCAATAAGGAGATCGGCCACAAGCTCAGCCTGGCCGAGGGCACGGTGAAGAACTACGTCACCAACGTCCTGGGGAAGATCGGCGCGCGCGATCGGACGCAGGCCGCGCTGCGGGCGAGAGAGTTGGGCCTGATCTAAGCGCCGACGGCAGACCGCGGAGAACTTACCGTCGCCCGCCGTCCTTCCCGGCACGCCTCCACAAACGCCCGCAGTAACGCCTTCATCTCCGGCAGGGCCTGCAGGTTCTCCGGGTGCCACTGCACGCCGAGCGCAAATGGGTGGCCCGGCCGCTCGATGGCCTCGATGACGCCGTCCGGGGCGCGCGCCACCGCCGCGAAGCCCGGCGCCAGTTGCTTGATGGCCTGGTGATGGCGGCTGTTCACCTGCACTATCGGCCGGCCCAGGCTGCGCGCCAGGAGCGACTCTTCCTTCACCTGGACCGGGTGCGCCAGGTGCTGGCGCGGGAATTCGCTGACCGGGTGCGCGTGCCGCAAAACGCCGGGATACTCCGTCGGCAGATCCTGATACAGCGTGCCGCCCAGGGCGACGTTCATCACCTGGGCGCCGCGACAGATGCCCAGCAGCGGCTTGCCGTCCGACAGGGCGTGGCGGACGACGGTCAGCTCGGTCCGGTCGCGGACCGGGTCGATCTCGCCCAGCGCCGGGTGAGGGGCCTCGTTGAAATGGGCCGGGTCCAGGTCGCCGCCGCCCGGGATCAGCACGCCGTCCAGCCGCGCGTACAGCGCGCGCAGATCGTCGGCGAGGACGTTCAACGGGATGATCACGGGCAAACCGCCGGCGCCGAGCACGGCGTCGAGGTAAGTCGCCAGCGCGCCGTGGACGTCGCGGTCCGGGGCCGCGAAATAACCGGAGGAGAAGCGTTCGGCCGTCAGGCCAATCAGGGGTTTCATAGCGGAAAGAAAAGGCGCAGGCTGGACCAGCCTACGCCTTGCTGAACGGCGGGATGACCGGGGACGTCACACGTCCGTGCGCTTTTCCTTGAGCCGGGCGGACTTGCCCTGGCGGTCGCGCAGATAATAGAGCTGGGCGCGGCGCACCTTGGCGCTGCGGAAGACATCCACCTTCTCGATGCGCGGGGAGCGCATCAGGAAAGTGCGCTCCACGCCGATGCCGTGGGCCGCGATGCGGCGCACCGTGAAGCTGGCCTGGTTGCCGCCTTTGCGCAGGCGGATGACGGTGCCCTTGAACTCCTGGACACGTTCCTTGTTGCCTTCGACGATGCGGACATGGACGCTGACGCTGTCACCCGGTCGGAGGGCAGGGACTTTGGGGTTGGCCGGCGCTTCAACCGCCTTGAGCAAGTCGGGCATGGTCGTTCTCTCTAATTTTATCTGGGCAAAATGAACCGCCCACAACAGTCAGGGCGGCGATAGGTGAAAATTATAACAGACTGCCTGGAGAGTCACAAGACCCGGTTGCTCACCATCCCAGCCGGCGCGCGGCGGCGAACAGCGCGGCCAGGCTCTTGGCGTCGCGCACCTCGCCGCGGGCGACGGCGGCCAGGGCGTCGGCCGCCGACAGCGGGGCGGCGCTGATGCTCTCGTCGTCATCCGGCGGCAAGGGCGCCGGCTGGAGATCGGTCGCCAGGAACGCGTGCATCAGCTCGGTGGAATAGCCGGGCGCCAGCCAGAACGACGCCAGCCGCTCGAGACGCCCGGCGCGCATACCGATCTCCTCTTGCAGCTCGCGCGCGGCGCCGGCGGCCGGGTCCTCGCCGTCGTGCAGGGTCCCGGCCGGCAACTCCAGCAGTTCCTGGCCGATGGCGTGCCGATACTGGCGGATGAACCAGAGGCGGCCCTGGTCATCCACCGGCACCATCGTCACAGCGCCGACGTGTTCGACGATCTCGAGGCGCGTTACGCGACCGGGCGCGTATTCCACCTCGTCCAGGCGCACATTGAAGGCGCGTCCGCGGAACACCGTCTCCGATTTCATCACACGCGGGGACATGCGGCCTCCTATCCGGTTCGACTAAAAAGCGCAGGGCCGGCGGCTGCCGCGGCCCTGCGCCCGGATCCACTGGCGTCGCGCGGTCGGTCGGGGTTACGGGTAGCGCAGCACCTGGCCGGGGAAGATGCGGTAGGGCGCCGGGATGTTGTTCACGCCCGCCATCTGCTCGGTGGTGTAGCCGCAGTTGAAGGCGATGCGGAACAGGTTGTCGCCGGCCTTCACCGTGTAGGTGCCTTTGCAGGCCTGCACCGGGGTCGCCGTCGGACCACCCGGGACCGGCGTGGCCGTCGGGCCGCCGGGCAGGTTGATCCGCTGGCCGGGCGTCAGCCGGTTCGGGTTGATGCCGGGGTTGGCGGCGATGACGGCCCGCGGGTCCAGCTTGCACTCGCGCGCGATCTTGTAAATCCAGTCGCCCTGCTTGACGGTGTACGGGCTGGCGCAGGCGGCGGCCACGGCCGTGGGCGCGATGGGGGTCGCCGTCGTCACCGTCGGCGTGACGGTGACCTGGGCCACGATCTGGGTCGGCGTCGCCGTTCCGGCCAGGGGGACCTCGGGGGTGGCGCCCGCAGGCGGCTGACCGGCGGCCAGGGTCTGAGTGGCGGCCAGTTGCGTGCCGAGCGCATCCATGGTTGGGTCAGCGCTGCCTCCGCCCACGCCGGACGCCTCCTGGGTGGGCGGGACAGCCGGCGTGGTGGCCGAGCGCGTGCAGGCGACCAGCAACAGGCCCAACACCGCCACGATGAGTAAACTGAAACGCATCTTCATCGTCCATCCTCCTGGGCAGAGAGCCCCCGCCCCTGGACCGGGGCCGGGAGGCGCAGCGAGTCATAAAGTCCGGGTCAGCCCTAGATATGCAGGATTGATGCCACGTATGTGGCTGCGCGCCAGTATTGTGGCGCAAATGGGATTTTTGTGCAAACGCCGCCGGGCGCGGGGTGCATTCGCCGATGGTAGTCAATCGCCAGGCCGCCGCGCCCGGGCGCAACCATTTCCACCGTCGCCCCGGCGAAGGGGTCGTTTTTCGAATTTTGTGTAATTTCCCACCAGCAGGGGCGCACGGCCGTGCGCCCCAACGCGTTTACACAGGCATCGGGACACGGCCGGCGAAGGCCGGGGCCCAGAAGCTCCCGCTCTTCTGCGAGCGTCTGCTCCTGCAGGCCGGCTTTCGCCGGCATGACGTTGGTGATGGGTGACGGGAACAGGCCGCCGCGCCTGGGCGCAACCATTTCCACCGTCGCCCCGGCGAAGGCCGGGGCCCAGAAGCTCCCGCTCGTCTGCGAGCGTCTGCTCCTGCAGGCCGGCTTTCGCCGGCATGACGTGGGTGCTGGGTGTCTGACAGGCGGACAGGTCAGCCAAAAAGCCCGAACGCACCCCGGGCGCGCCGGGTCAGTCGGACAGGGTTGGCCGCCGGGCGCGAGTCAATTGGCGCGGAGGATATGCGTGAGAATGGTGGCGCCGCTGCCGCCGATATTCTGGGCCAGGCCGAGCCGGGCGCCGGGCACCTGGGTGGCGCCGGCTTCGCCGCGCAACTGCTGCGCCAGCTCGACGAGCTGGTACACGCCGGTGGCGCCGACGGGGTGGCCGCGCGCCTTCAGGCCGCCGCGCGTGGCGATGGGCAGGCGACCGGACGGGGTGATGGCGCCGTCCAGGGCCAGGCGCGGCCCCTGCCCCCGCTCGGCGAAGCCGCACGCCTCCAGCGAGAGCGCCGCCATGATCGAGAAGGCGTCGTGCAGTTCAAAAAGATCAACGTCTTCCGGCCCGACGCCCGCCTGGGCATAGGCCCGGCGGACCGACTCGAAGGCCGCCGCCAGCCAGAGCGGGTCGCGCCGGTCATGGATGGCCAGCGTGTCGGTGGCCGAGGCCGAGGCCGCGATCGTGATCACCGGCCGCGCGTTTGCGCGCACCCGGTCGGCCGGCGCCAGCAACACGGCCGCCGCCCCGTCGCCGATGGGCGAGGCATCCAGCAGATTGATGGGGTCGGCCACCATCCGCGCGCGGGCGTACTCCTTCTCGGTCACCTTCTCGTGCAGGCGCGCATTGGGATTGTGCAGGGCGTTGGCGTGGGCGTTGATGGCGAACGGCGCAAAGTGTTCCTTCCGCCACCCGTATTCGTGCATGTAGCGGCGCATGACCAGGGCGTTGAGCGCCACAAACGACACGCCCTGCGCCGCCTCCCAGTCCGCGTCCGAGGCCGTCGCCAGGCCGCCCGTGGTGGCCGGGCCGACCGTGTCCGTCATCTTCTCCACGCCGACGGCCAGCGCGCATTCCATCGCCCCGGAGGCCACCGCCAGCAAAGCCGCGCGCACCGCCGCCGCGCCTGACCCGCAGGCCGCCTCGACCTTCACAGCCTCGGCGCCGCGCATCCCGACCCAGTCCGCGATCAGGGCGCCCAGGTTCTCCTGGCGGTTAAGCTGGCCGGAGAGCATATTCCCCACGAACAGCCCGTCCACGCGCTCGGGGCCGCCGTGGTCGGCGGCGTCCGCCAGGGCCGCAAACACGGCCTCGCCCGCGATCACGCGGATCGACTTGTCCCACTGTTCGGCGACCGGCGTCTGGCCGATGCCCAGAATAGCCACTGCACGCATGAAAACTCCGCCTGACAATGCCCGTTATGGCCGGTGACGCCCCGCCGGGATGGTCCGGGCGGCCCGGCGCGCTTTCGCACTGGAAGAGTATCACAGGGATGGCGGCGCGAGGGCTATCAGATTCGGGGCCGGGCTCTCAAAAGCTCTCAAACCCGGGACAAGCGGCGAAACCGCTCTGCCGGCCTGCGCGCCGCCGCCGGGATCGGCCCGAACAGACGGCGGTACCGGCCGGGCGCCAGCCTCCGGCCCGCGGAATTCTGGTACACTTCCGGCCTTGACGGTGTTCGGGCTGTTCCGAGCTTCGAGCCAGAAAAGGTGCGCCTATGACCGAGACCTCGCCAACCCCGACTTTATCCAAACCGCGACTCCAGTGGGGCTGGCTCATCGCCATCGCCGGCGTGATCGCCCTGCTGGCGCTGACGGCCGTGCAGTTGTTTCGCGCCCAGCAGGGCCAGGTGGCGGTAGGCGAGGCCGCCCCGGACTTCACGGTGACGGCCTTCGACGACACGCCGCTGGCCGGCTCGACCTTTCAGCTCAGCCAGGCGCGCGGCGCGGTGGTGCTGGTGAATTTCTGGGCCTCCTGGTGCATCCCGTGCCGCGACGAGGCGCCCGCGCTGGAGCAACTCTGGCGCACGTATCAGGACCGCGGCCTGATCGTGATCGGCCTGGCCTACACCGATACGGAGCGCGAGGCCCTCAAGTTTATCAAGGAATTCAACCAGACCTACCTCAACGGCCCGGACCTGGCCACGCGCGCCTCGCAGGCTTACCGCATCAAGGGCGTGCCGGAGACGTTCCTGGTGGACCGGGACGGGAAGCTGGCCTGGGTGAAGATCGGGCCGACCACCTACGCCGAACTGGTGAGCGCGATCGAGCCGCTTCTCGGCCAGTAGAGCACGCCGCCCCGGCCACGCTGGATGTCACCCAAGACCCGGTCGCTGCTGGTCAATCTGCTGCGCGTCGGCATCTCGGCCGGGCTGCTGACCTGGGTCCTCTCCACCATCAAGCTGGAGACGCTGGCCGCGACCCTGCGCGCCGCCGACCTGCGCCCCTACGGCCTGGCGCTCGGTCTCGGGCTGACCGGCATCGTCCTGCGCGCCTGGCGCTGGCAGGTGCTGCTCCACGCCGTCGGCGCGCGCCTGCCCTTCCGGCGCCTGGTCTATCTCTACTTCATCGGCGCGTTCTTCAACACCTTCCTGCCCACCGGCTTCGGCGGCGACGTGGTGCGCGTGCTGGAGGCCGGCGGCGAGGCCGACCGGGCGCAGGTGGCCGGGACGACGGTGGTGGACCGGCTGACCGGCTTCCTCATGCTCTTCGCGCTGGCCCTGGCCGCGCTGCCGTTCGCCGGCGGCCTGCTCACCCCGGCCCTGACCGGCGCCATCGCCGCGGGCGGCCTGGGCCTGCTGGCCGGCAGCGCGCTGCTGTTCGAGGGCCGGCTGCTGCGCTGGATCGCCGGGCGCCTGCCGCTGCCCCAGGCCCTGTCCCTCACCGGCGACGGCTGGCTGGCGCGCATGTACGCGGCCATCACGGCCTGCGGGCGCGGCGCGCTCCTGCGCGCGCTGGGCGTCTCGCTCATCTTCAACCTCACCCTGCTGACGGCCGGCCTGCTCATCGCACGCGCGTTCCAGATCGCGGCCCCGGCCGCGGCGCTGTTCGTCATCGTGCCGGTCGCCACGGTCTCGCTGCTGCTGCCGTCGATCAGCGGCCTGGGCGTGCGCGAACAGGCTTATGTGCTCCTCTTCGCCCAGCTCGGGGTGGGCACCGAGCAGGCGCTGGCTTTCTCGCTGGCCTACTATTCGCTGGACCTGACGGCCGGACTGGTGGGGGGCCTGATCTACCTGGTCTCCGGCCTGCTCCGACTGCGGTCATGAGCCGCCTCAAACCGCACTTCGTCAACGTGGCCCGCAGCGTGGTCTCGGCCGGCCTGCTCGCCTGGCTCATCGCGGGCGCCGACGCGCGCCAGGTGTGGGCCATCCTGCGCGGCGTTGATCTACAGTTGTACCTGCTGTGCGCGCTGATCTCCACCGGCGGCATGCTCCTGCGCGTGACGCGCTGGAAGGTGATGCTGGACGCGGCCGGCGCGCGCGTCTCGTTCCGGCGCGCGTTCTACCTGTGCTATGTCGGCGCCTTCTTCAACACCTTCCTGCCCACCGGCCTGGGCGGCGACGTGATCCGCGTCCTGGAAGTGGGCCGCGGCGCCACGCCTCAGCAGGCGGCCGGCACGATCCTGGTGGAGCGCATGGCGGGTTTCCTGGTGCTGTTCGGCCTGATGCTGGCCGTGCTGCCGGCGGCGTCCGCCGTGCTGCCGCCGGCGACGGTGGGCGCGCTCGCCCTTCTGGCGATGGGGGTGCTGGCGGCCGGCGCCCTGATCCTGGAGGGGCGGCTCGTGCGGCGCGTCGTCGCCCGGCTGCCGCTGCCGCGCGCCCTCTCGCTGGCCGGCGACACCTGGCTCGGCCAGATGTACGCCGTCGTCACCGCCAGCGGCCGGCGCGCGCTTGGCCTGGCGCTCGCCATCTCGCTCGTCTTCAACCTCTCGATCATCTTCACCAACTGGCTGACCACGCGCGCGCTCGGCCTGCCGGTCCCGCTCGGCCTGGTGGCGGTGGCGCTGCCCGTGATCTCGGCCACCCTGCTGGTGCCGGCCTCGATCAGCGGCTTCGGCGTGCGCGAGGCCGCGGTGGTGGCCCTGCTCGGCCAGGCCGGGATCGGGCCGGAGCAGGCGCTCGTGCTCTCGCTCACCTGGTATTCACTGGATATGGTTGACGGCCTGCTCGGAGGCGTCATCTACTTCCTGAGCGGGATACTCGGCCTGCGCCCCAGCCGCCATCCCACCGCTGCGACCTGAAAACAGGACGCCTCTCCGCTCCGCCACCCCCAAAATCCCCAGGACCGGACATTGCTCGTGACGAGGGGTGGATTACGACACTGGCCGGCGAAACTGGAAACGACTAGCGTTAAGCTGGTCCCTTAATCCGCTAACCGACTCCGAAATCGCCATTCGCTGATTCCGATCGGGAGGATTATCTATGGCCCGCATCGGCCTGCCCCGCGCGCTTTCGTTTTTTCAGGACTATCCGCTCTGGCGCACCTTCTTCGGTGAGCTGGGGGTTGAGATGGTGGTCTCGCCGCCGACCAGCCGCGACCTCGTCGCCGCCGGCGCCAGGGTGGTTGCGGACGTCACCTGCCTGCCGATTAAGGTCTATGCCGGGCACGTCGCCTGGCTGCGCGATCACGGTCAGGTGGAGGCCGTCTTCTGCCCCGCGGTGCGCAGCGTCGAGAAAGACGCCCTGCACTGCGCCAAGTTCCAGGCGCTGCCGGACATCATCAAGGCCACCGTCCCGGATTGCCCGCCCCTGCTCGACATCGAGATCGACGTCCACCGCCGCCACATCACGCCGGAAGCGGCCTTCGCCCGGCTCGGCCGCAGGTTCACGTGGAATCCGTTCCAGATCCGCCGGGCCTGGTCGCGCGCCGTCGCGGCCGACGCGGCCTACCGCGCGTTGTTGACCGGCGAGCGCCTCACGTACCCGGAGGCCCTGGCGCGTCTGTACCCCGGCGAGTGGGGGGAAGGCCCCGAAACCGCCGGGCAAAGCCCGGCCGAAACCGCCGGGCAAAGCCCGGCCGAAACCGCCGGGCAAAGCCCGGCCGAAGCCGCCGCGCTTCGCGCGGCGGCGACTCTGACCATCGGCCTGGTCGGCCATCCCTACTGCCTGTACGACGCCTACATCAACCACGACCTGGTCGCGCGCCTGCGCCGCCTGGGCGCGCGCGTCCTCACCAGCGAGATGGTGCCGCGCGACGACGCGCTGGCCGGCGTCCAGCAGGTGACCGGCCAGACGCGCTGGTTCTACGAGAACTGGGTCTCCGGCGCGGCCGGCCACTTCCTGCACGACCCCGAGGTGGACGGCGTCATCGCCGTGCTGGCCTTCACCTGCGGCCCGGACTCGGCCATGGTCGAGACGATCACGCGCCGCGCGCACACCCTCGGGCGCCCGGTGATGAGCCTGGTGCTGGACGAGCACGGCAGCGCCGCCGGGATGATCACGCGGCTGGAGGCCTTCGTCGACATGCTGCTGCGCCAGAAGTCGGCGGCGGGCCGGGCCAGCGCCGCGCCAGACGCGCCGGCGCCTGCTGAACGAGAACTCCACGCGCCGGCGGTGCTGCGGGAGAGCTGCAAACCCGTCATCGGGTTCCCGCGCATGGGGACCGTGACCGTGCCGATCAAATCGCTCCTGCGCGGCATCGGCGCGCGGGTGGAGCTGGGCCCGCCGCTCAGCAGCCGGACCGTGGCGCTGGGCGCGCGCTTTTCGCCCGAGTTCATCTGCACGCCGTACAAGTACATCCTGGGCAACATGCTGGAGATGCTGCAGGCCGGCGCCGACACGCTGCTGTACGTGGACGGCCCGGAGCTGTGCCGCAACAGCGCCTACACCCAGCTCCTGGTGGACGCCCTGCGCGACCTGGGGCACAAGTTCACGTTCATCACCACCGCCCTGCTGGATGACAAGATCATGGGCCTGGCCCGCTTCCTGCGCCAGTTCGCGCCGCAGATCACCTGGCGCGAGATCGTGCGCGAGATCCGCCTGGCGCTGGCCAAGATGTCGATCCTGGACGAGATCGAGCGCCGCGTGCAGTTCGTGCGCCCGCGCGAGGTGACGACCGGCAGCGTGGACAGGGTCTGGGATGAGGGCGTGGCGCGCGTCGACGAGGCGGCGGACATGGAGGCGCTGCAGCGCGCCCGGGCCGATGTGCTCCGCAAGGTCGAGCGGACGCCGCAGGACCCGGACCGGCGCCCGGTGCGCATCGCCACCACCGGCGAATACTACGCCGTGCTGGAGCCGTTCTTCAACCTGGACCTGGAACGCGAGCTGGGCAAGCTGGGCGCGGAAGTCCACCGCACCTTGATGATGAGCGATTGGGCGCTGGGCATGCTCATCCTGGAGGCGCTGGGCTTCCCGCGCAAGCCGCACATCGACCGGGCCGCCAGGCCGTACCTGCGCTGGGACGTGGCCGGCGAAGGCTGGGTGACGGTGGGCCAGGCCGTGATCCACGGCCAGAAGGGCTTCGACGGGCTGGTGGAGGCGTTGCCGTTCACATGCATCCCCGAGGTGACGGCGCTGAACATCCTGCCGCGCGTCAGCCGGGATTACCACCTGCCCATCCTCTCCTTTATCTTCGACGAGCAATCCGGCCGGGCCGGGATGCGCACGCGGCTGGAGGCGTTCGTGGACCTGCTTTATCGGCGGCGCGAGGCGCGCGAGGCCGGCGCCGCCCCCGAGCCGGCGACGCCGGTTCGGGCGGAGGCCTGCGGCGGTTGCCCGCTCACGGCGACCTGTCCGCGCCCGGCCGGCGGCGCGGTGCCGCCCGGCTGCGCGCTGGCCGGCCGCGCGAACTGAAAGTGAGGTGTCGCATGCGCGCTTACCTGGGAGTCGACGTCGGCTCCGTCACCACCAAACTGGTCGCGCTGGACGACGACTATCACGTGCTCGCCTCGCTCTACCTGCGCACACGCGGCAGGCCGCTGGAGGTGGTCCAGGCGGGCCTGCGCCAGCTGCGGCCGCAGGTGGACGGGGTGGAGATCGCCGGGGTGGGCACCACCGGCAGCGGCCGCTACCTGGCCGGCGTGGTCGTCGGCGCGGACGTGATCAAGAACGAGATCACGGCCCATGCCGTGGCGACGTCGCACTTCGTGCCCGGCGTGCAGACCATCATCGAGATCGGCGGGCAGGACTCCAAGATCATCCTGCTGCGCGAAGGCGTGGCCGTGGACTTCGGCATGAACACGGTCTGCGCGGCCGGCACCGGCGCGTTCCTCGATCAGCAGGCGGCGCGCCTGAGCATCGACATCCAGAGCGTCGGCCCGCTGGCGCTGCGCTCCAAGAGCCCGGTGCGCATCGCCGGCCGCTGCACGGTCTTCGCCGAGTCCGACATGATCCACAAGCAGCAGATGGGCCACCGGGTGGAGGACATTTTGTACGGCCTGTGCCAGGCCATGGCTCGCAACTACCTCAACAACGTCGGCCTGGGCAAGGAGATCCTGCCGCCGATCGCGTTCCAGGGCGGGGTGGCGTTCAACCAGGGCATGGTGCGCGCCTTCGAGGCCGCCCTCGGCCAGCCGATCCAGGTGCCGCCGCACCACGAGGTGATGGGCGCCATCGGCGCCGCCATCCTGGCGCGCGAGGCCATGCAGCGCGCGCGCAGCGCGACGCGCTTCAAGGGCTTCGCCGTCGGCGACCTGGACTATCGCACCACGTCGTTCGAATGCCGGCATTGCGCCAACCACTGCGAGATCGTGCAGGTCTCGGTGAATAAGAAGGTGGTGGCGCGCTGGGGCGGCCGTTGCGAGCGCTGGGAGGTGACCGAGGCCGGCCCGGCCCGGCCGGCGGCGCGCGCGCGGACCGCGGCGCCGGCCCCGGCCCCCAACTGCGCGGCGTGCGATTGAGGGCCGGGTGAAACAAAAAACGGCTCAGGTCCCGCCAGCCTGAGCCGCCGCTGTTGAGCCGCGCGCTTACTGCCAGTCTTTCCGCCGGCGGCGCCGGTCCTCCCAGGCGTCGTCGCGGACGAAGACGCTGAGCACGACGCTCACAATCGAGATCACCAGCGCGCCGAAGAAGGCGGCCCAGAAGTCGGCGACCGTGATGCCGATGTTGACGTTGAGCTGCGCGCTGACCCACTGCGAGGCGACGCTCGTCAGCCAGAGCAGGAAGGTGTTGATCAGCAGCGTGCCCAGCCCGAGCGTCAGGATGATGAGCGGGCAGGTCAGCAGGACGATGAGCGGCCGCACCAGGGCGTTCACCAGGCCAAAGACCAGCGCCAGCCCCAAGATGGAAGGCCAGTCCTTGGGCCCCGCGATGCCGGGAACGAAGGTGATGGCCAGCCACAGGGCCAGAGCATTAATGCCCCAGCGCAGGATCAGTTTGGTCATGACAGCGCTCCTCGCGCCGCAGCCCATCTGCGGCCGACAGAATCTATTACGCAGCGCCGCCGGGCAGGTTGCGGCCCTCAGCGCTGATCGGACGGGTCGGCCACGGCGCCGCCGAACAGCGCCTCGGCGCCCTCGCGGCAGAGCAGCCAGCCCGCCGTCGGATCCACGGTGCAGGTGATCTGATAACCGTCGGCGAAGGTGGCCAGCACATCCACCTGGTTGTTCATGGAGTTGACGGCGCGCGGCTCCAACTGGTAGGGGCTGCCGGCATGGCGGCGCAGGTCCGGCACGGAACCGAACGCCGCCGGCAGGCGAGCGCCGGCCGGCTCCGCCAGGGTCTCGGTCAGCACGCGATGCACCCGGCGCACGGCCTCCCGGCTGGAGGCCGGCATCTGCGACCACGAGCCTGCAAAGCCGCCGACGGCCAGGACCACGATCAGCAACAGCGCCTGCGCCCGCCAGCGGGCCGCGCCCGGCTGATCTTGCAGGCGCTCCTGGCGTCCCGCGCTCCAGCGCAGAAAGGCGGCCAGCGGCACGCTCATCGCCACCAGCGGCAGGAACAGCGGCAGGAAGATCAGGGTCGCCGCCTGCAGCCGGAGGAACGATTGGAGGAACGACCAGGCGACGAAGCCGACGGCGCCCGCGAGGATGCCCGCCCAGCCCGCCTCCGGCCAGGCCGTCAGCGCGCCGAGGCCGGCGCCGCCCAGCCCGGCCAGCGCCAGGCTCCCCCACACCGCCGGCCAATCAACCCGCAGCGGCACATCGCGCATCAGGACCGCGTCGATGGTGCCGGCCACCAGGCTGTAGACGGCCGCCAGCACCAGGCCGGTCACCGCCCCGGAGGCGGCGCGCCCGAGGCGGAAGCCCGCGGCCAGCTCCGGCCCGGACGGGCTTTCCCAGATCAGATCGTCGGACGTGTCGCGGGATTGTCTCATCACCTTACCTTGCAGTCTAGCTCAATTCGCGGCGGCCCGGACACGGGGCACCAGGCAATTAATCCGCCGCGGCGGCCGCCGGCGAAGCAACCGGGGCCGCGTCGTGGTCCGGCAGGAGCGCCTCGGCGTCGCGCACGGCCGGCACGAAATAGGCGCCGACGCTCACCAGGATCACCAGCACGCCGCAGCCGACCACCAGCAGCGCCATGCCCGCGCCGGGTCCGGTCCCCACCAGCCCGCCCAAGACCGGCGCCAGCCGACCGCCGGCCAGCATGGCCGGGCCGAGCACGTAATCGGCCAGCACCCCGGCGATGATGGGCGAGATGGGGTTGGTGAGCCAGGCGATCAGGCGCCGCGCCGCGAACACGCGCCCCTGCACATCCGGCGGCACCTTGGCCTGGTAGATGGCCTGGTTGGAGCCGTTGACGATGGCAAACGGCAGGCTGCCCACGAACAGCCACAGCGCCCAGAAGACCTGCTCGCGCGCCAGGCCGAACACGAGCAGGGCGAAGACGCCCGACCACAGCCAGCCCAGCAGCACGCCGTGGACGCGGCGCTTGAAGCCGCCCCACGCGCTCATCAGCACGCCGCCGACCACGCCGCCCACCGCGCCCGCCGACAGGACCGTGCCCAGCGCCGCCTCGTCGTTGCCGGTGCGCGCCAGGATCATGGGCGACGTCAGGGTCATGGCGATGCCGGCGAACAGGTTGCCGAAGAAGAAGACCATCTGCAGGCCGAGCAGGCTGGGCCGGGCGAAGATGTAGCGGAAGCCGTAGGCCGCATCCTGGAGCAGGCTGCCCTTCTCCGCCTGGCGGCCGGCCTCGGTGCGCGGCGGCTGCGGCACATGGACCACCAGCAGCGCGCCAATCGCCGCCAGGAACGTGATCACGTCAACGGCCATGATCCCGGTCAGGCCGATGAGCGGCAGCAGCGCGCCGGCCAGCAGCGGGGCGAGGACGGCCGGCCCCATCTCCACCAACGACATCATGCCATTGGCGCGGCCGTACTGCTCCTTCGGCACCATCGTGCTGATGGCGGCCGAATACGCCGGCCACTGGAAGCAGTTGCCCAGGCCGGCGATCACGGCGGCGACGTACAGGTGCCAGATTTCCAGCAGCCCGAACGCCTGGAGGCTCAGGATGGCCACCGTCGCCAGGCCGGCCCCCAGGTCGCTGATCATCATCATCAGTTTGCGGTTGTGGCGGTCCACCATGGCGCCCGCGATCGGCGAGAACAGCAGGAAGGGCGTGATGAAGAACACCTGCTGGAGGCCGAGGGCGGTGGCGCTGCCCGTCTTCTCGAAGATCCAGATGGTCAGCGCAAAGTGCGTCATGTTGGTGGCCAGCACCGAGACGATCTGGCCGAGCCAGACGAGCGTGAAGCCGAACATGCCGGACGGGAGGCGAGGGTTAGAGGTCATCATGGCTTTCCAGCGCCAAGGCGCCGCGGCGCCGGGCTGCAGCGGCAGCGCCGCGCCCCGGCCTCCCGGCGTCAAGTCGATAGGTCAGCGGCCAAGCCCGCGGCGGCCGCCGCCGGCGCAGCCGCCTGGTGGTCTTCCAGGTTGCGGATAGCGCGCACGAAGAAGGCCAGCGCGCCCAGCCCCAGGCTGGCGACGCCGCCGACGAGGTACCAGACCTGCACGCCGACCGCATCCGACACCGGCCCGGCGATCAGCAGGCCGACGGGCGAGAGCGCCGTGGCGACGCTGCCGATCAGGCTGAAGACGCGCCCCTGCATCTCCGGCGCGACCACGGCCTGCAGGATCGCCAGCAGCGGGCCGTTGACCATGACCGTCGTCAGCGAGGCGATGAAGGCCAGGCCGACGGCCAGCCAGAAGGCGTTCCCGGGCACGAGCCCCAGCGCCCCGAACGACAGGCCGAGCAGGAGCAGGCCGAGGAGCGAGGTGTAGATACGGCGCTTAAAGCCGCCCCACGCGCCCAGCCCGACGCCGCCCACCAGCAGGCCGAGGCTGAAGGCGGAATTGATCAGCGCCAGCTCGCCCTCCGCCCCGCCGAAATGGCGCGTCACCAGGATGGGCAGCAGCGCGCCGGCCGGATTGAGCAGGAAGTTCAAAACCACCGACATGAGCGCCACCAGGAACAGGCCGCGCCAGGCGACCAGGTAGCGGAAGCTGGCCCCGATCTCGCCCAGGAACGAGGTCCGCGCCGCGGCCGGCGGCGCCGGCGGCTGCGGCACGGCGATAAAGAACAGCGGCGCGACCCCCACCAGGGCCGTGACCACGTCAATCGCCAGCACGCCCTGGAGCGGCAGCACGCCGAGCAACAGCGCGCCCGCCGGCGGCGCGACGATGCCCATCACGCCCTGCAGCATCTGGTTGAAGCCCTGCACGCGCTGCAACTGGTCGGCCGGCACCATGAGCGACGTGGAGGCCTGCATGGCCGGGAACTGGAACACGCCGGCCGCGGCGCGGATGAACATGGCCGCGTACACGTGCCAGGGCTGGGCGACCCCGCTCCAGAACAGGTAGGCCAGGACCAGCGTCGAGAGCGCCACCAGGCTGTCCGAGACGATCATGATCAGGCGGCGGTTGAAGCGGTCCACCACCACGCCCGCGAACGGCGCGACGACGATGCCGGGCAGGATCGACATGAGCGTGGCGACGGCCAGCACCGTGGCCGAGCGGGTAGTGTCCGTCAGCCACCAGATCAGCGCGAACTGGACCAGGGCGCTGCCGAAGAGCGAGACGGCCTGACCCGTCCAGAGCGCGAAAAACGGACGTCCCCAGCGGGCCGGAGGCGCGGCGGTCATTCGACGAAAATCTCCACGCGCTCGCCGTCCTCCTCGTCGGTGACGTCGATGATCTTGCCCGTGGCGCCGGATTTCAGGGCCTCCGCCAGCGCCTCCATCTGCTCGGAATCCAGGTTGGGCGCGAAGCGGGCGCCCATCTTGATGCCGACGTTCACCAGGCCCATCGGGATGTTGACGTTCACCTTGGCCTTGCCGGTGGCCAGATCGGTGACGCGCACGCGGAACCAGCGCGCCTCGCCGACGGCCGTGCCCAGCGTGATGCTCGGCGTCTTGCGGCTCTCGGCCAGCGCCGCCAGGAGCCGGGCGCCCTCCTCGGCGCTGATCTTGCCCTCCTCGATCATCTTGAGGACCTTCATGCGTTCTTCGACAGTCGCCATACGTTTCTCCGTGGCCGGGGATGTGCGGCCGGCGGCGGGTGACAAGGGCTTGGGTTCACCCGTCCCTTATGCCTCATCACCCGATATAGACCTGCACCCGTTCGCCCCCGCCGGCCTCCTTCACGTCCACGTACAACGGCGTCTCCGGCGTGGCGCTCTCGCCCAGGGCCAGGATCAATTCGTCGACGGCCGTGCGCCGCAACTCCGGGAGGCGATGGCCGAAGGCCCGCAGGAACCAGGCCGTCAGCCGGATGGGCAACGGGAACGAGAGCGCGAGGCGGCGCGGCCATTCGTCCCGGCCGGTGTCGATGCGGATGTGAATCCAGCGCGCGCTGCGGCTGGCGGCGGCCAGGGCCATCACCACAACGCCGAGCGCGAACGGGCAGGCGGCCAGCAGGAACCAGCCGGAGACCTGGAACGCGGCGGCGCGCAGGGCCAGGTACATCAGGCCGCCGCCCGCCAGCGTGATCGCGGCGCCGAGCCAGAACGGGGCCTGCCACCAGCGGCGCCAGCGGTCGAGGTCAGGCGGCGCGGCGGGCGGCTCCGGCGCTGGCGCCCCGGCGGCCGGCGGCGCCGCGCCGCTCAGCGCGTTCAGCAGGCGCACCGCGTCCTCGGCCTTAATCCGGCCGTTGTCCAGCATCTCCAGTATCTTCCGGCGTTCCGTTTCGTCAGCCATGTTCAGTATTCCGACAAACTGCCCTTCATCCGCGCCACGTCCTCCTCGCGCCGATACAGCCAGTAACCGATCACGGGCATCAGCACGCCGAAGGCGGTGACGATGACCAACTCGACCTCGATGGGGGCGAGCTCCGGGAAGCCGGCCGGGTAGCCCATCAGGGTCGAGCGGAAGGCGTCCACGCCGTAGGAGAGCGGGATCAGGCGCGCCGCCCACTGCAAAAACTCCGGCAGCGCCGCAAACGGGAAGAACGGCGCGCACAGCACCATGAACGCGAATTGGGCCAGGTTGGCCACGGTCTGGGCGGTCTCCTTCAGGCGCAGGGTGAGCGCCGCGAAGGCGAACCCGACGCCGAAGGTGCCGGCCAGGGCCAGCGCCAGCACGTAGACGCCCAGCGCCAGGTTGTGGAACGGCAGCGCCCCGATCATCACGCTCATCACCACGGCCGCCATCACGCACATCAGCCCGGTCCACACCAGGGTGACCACGATGCGCGAGAGCAGGTTGGCGAACTTGGAGGCCGGGCTCAAATACAGGATCTCGAGCGTCCCCTGCTTCTGGTCGCGGTGGACGTTGTAGCCGATGGTCCACAGCGTGTCGCTCATAAACATGAACAGGAAGAAGCCGTAGACCACCAGGCCGGAGGTGCCGGAGTCGCCGCCCGCGCCGCGCAGCCCGCCCGGCGAGAACATCAGCCCGGCCAGCGTGAGGACGACGACGATCAGGAACACCTGCCCGAAGGAGGCCACGAACTCCACCGGGTAGCGCAGCATGATCATGAGCTCTTTTTGCGCCATGGCCGCCAGCGTGCTCAGGAAGGCGGCCGGACCGGTGAGGCGGGAAGCTGTAGTCATCAAAATTGCCCCATCCCCTCGTTGCGCTGCAGGCCCTGCTCGGTGCGGCGGAAGACGAACCAGCCCAGCAGCGGCGCCAGGAACATGAAGGCCCACAGCACGGCCATATCCAGATACCAGTGGCCGAAGAAATAGCCCACCCCCAGGAGCGCCGAGCGGACGCCGTTGGTCATCCAGGTGGGCGGGAAGAGCCAGGCGAGGTACTGCAACAACGGCGGCATGATGGCCACCGGGAAGAAGATGCCCATGAGGAAGCTGACCACCCACTGCATCAGGTTGAGCAGCGCGTTGGCCTCCTTGACCTTCAGCACCACCGCCCCAAACAGCATGGACATGCCGGCCAGCGGCACCAGGCCGGCGGCGATGAAACCCAGCGCCAGCCCCAGGTTCCCGTCGAACGGGTTAAGGCCGAAGATCAGGCAGCCGACCACGTAGGCGACGAGCGCCGGCAGCAGGCTGCGCACGGTGCTGTACAGGACCACGCCGCCCAGCAGCGTCGCGCTCGAGGTCGGCGTGAGGTAGACGGCCTCGAGCGTGCCGGTCTCCTGCTCGAAGCGCAGCCAGTTGGCCACCAGGAAGAAGGTGCTGGACACGAACTGGAACACGCACGAGCCGATGAGCATGTAGCCCACGTAGTTGGACGAGCCGGTGTTGGCGGCGAAGTTGGCCTCGGCCGAGGCGCCGCCGGTAGCCCGGCCCAGCAGCATGGGCATGGCCGCGAAGACGATCGGGATGATCACGTTGGTCAGCAGCTGGCCGGGATAACGGCTGATGTTCGTGAAACGCAGTTGCGCCTCCGCCAGCGCGGCGGAGAGGTTCTGGCTCAGGCTGGGGCGTCCGACGCGGGCCACGGTCATGGGCGCGCCTCCGGTTCGCTGAGACGGCGTTGCGTATTCCGCGTCCGAGGAGGAGAGACAAACGCGGAACGCGGAACACGCAACACCGGTCGGCAACGCGCGGCCCACTCGCGCGGTATGCCCGAGGGCCGGGGGTCGTGCGCCAGCCGTCCCGCGGCGCTCATTTCACCCTCGTGTCGTCCGCCAGGGTCCGGCCGGTCCGGGCGATAAAGACGTCTTCCAGGGTCGGCTCGTCCGGCGCGATCTTCTGGATCACGGCCTGGTGCGCGGTGAGCGTCTCGATCAGGCGCGGGAGCAGGGCGGCGGGCGTGTCCTGCGAGACCACGGTCAGCGTGGTGTGTCCGTTGAGCGTGGTGGCCACGCGCGAAACGCCCGGCAACCGCTCCACAGCCTGGCTGGCCCGGCTGGAGATGACGCCCTCGACCTTCACCACCGAGTCGCGCTGGAGCGAGGCCTTCAGCTCCGGCACCGTGCCGAGGGCCAGCACCTCGCCCCGGTCGACGATGGCGACCCGGTCGCACAGGGTCTCGGCCTCGGACATGATGTGGGTGGTGTAGATGACGGTCTTGCCCCGGGCGTTGAGCTCGCGGACCACGGCGCGCAGCTCGCGGGCCGAGGGCACGTCCAGGGTGTTGGTCGGCTCATCCAGGATCAGCAGCGGCGCGTCGTTGATCAGGGCCTTGGCGAAGGCCAGCTTCATGCGCTGGCCGGACGAGTAGCTCTCCACCGCCCGGTCGGCGATCTCGCCCAGGCCCAGCTGCTCGATCAGCTCATCGGCGCGCCGGCGGCGCGCGGCCGGGTCCAGGTGATAGAGCGCGCCGAAGAAGACCAGGTTCTCGCGCGCGGTCAGCTTCCAGTACAGGCCGCGCTCGCCCATCAGCATACAGCCGGTGGTGGCGCGGATGGCGTTGTCCTCCCGGGTCAGCTCGTAACCGTTGATCCGCGCCCGGCCGGAGGTCGGCAGCAGCAGCGTGGTCAGGCACTTGATCAGCGTGGTCTTGCCGGCGCCGTTCGGACCGAGCAGGCCGAAGAGCTCGCCCGGCTGGATGTCCAGCGAGACGCCCTTGAGCGCCGGCACGGATTTCTCCTCGGCGCGGAACAGGCCCCGGCGCTGGCGGGTGAGGTAGGTCTTGGCCAACTGCTCGATGATGACTTCGCCGTGCATCGGGATCTCCTGCTCAGCCGGCGCTCAGGCCGGGCGGATGGCGCGCCGCAGCCAGCGCAGCGTGCGCGTCACGGTAAAACCCAGGTCGCGCAACACCTCGGCCGCGGCGTCATCGTCGGCGGGATGTTCCAGGCGGACCGGCCAGGGCCGCGGCCCCAGGCGGCGCAGCGCGCGCACCAGGAGCGGGCGTTCCACCTGGCCGCGAAAGGCGGGGTGGACCAGCAGCGTCAGCCGGTCCCCGTCGGACAGGCCGGTGACGATGGACAGCGCCCCGGCGATCCGGTCCTGGGCGGCGGCCGCGACCCAGTGCTCCTCGACCTGGCCGTTGAAGAAGCGTTCCAGCCGGCGGCGCAGCGTCGGCCGGAAATCCCCCGGATGCGGCGGGCGGTTCCAGGTGAGGCCTTCCGGACGCACCAGCTCGGCCAGGTTCAGTTCATCCAGCCATTCGCGGCCGGAGCGCAGGCGGATATCGAAGGGCGCGGGCTGGTGCGGGGGCGCGGCCAGGCGCCCGGGGCGCGTCCAGGTGGCGTGCGTGGCGACCGGCGTGAAGGCCAGCCGCTCGTAGAGCGCCAGCGCGCCGAGGTTGTCGTCGTCCACCTGCAGGCAGACCTCGGCGCCGCCCTGGCGCTCGACAAAGTCCAGCGCCGACTGCATCAGCGCGAAGGCGATGCCGCGCCGGCGGTGCTCGGGGTGGACGGCGACGTTGGCGACCAGCCAGGTCGTCGAGCGCGGCCCGGCCGCCTGCACGCTCACGCTGCCGATGACGCGCCCGCGCTCGACCCAGACGAAGCCCTGGGTCCAGATCTCGCGGCTGAGCCCGAGCCAGACCAGCAGGCGCAGCGCCGGCCCGAGCCGGCTCAGAAAGCGCAGGTCGCGGATGAAGCTGCGCCCACTCTCATCCATCTCGGCCGCGAAGCACATTTCAATCAACGCGGCCACGCCGGCCAGATGGCGCGTGATGTCCATCGGCTGCGGGCCGTCGGGCGCGGCGGCGGGGACGAGGAGGCGGGCGGTCATGGGGAGCGGTAGGGTCGCATCGCGACGCGGCCCTACTTGCCCTCCAGGGCCGCCAGCAGTTTCTCGGCGTCGGCGGCCGTGATCTTGCCCTGTTCCAGCATCTGCAGGACGGCCAGGCGCTCGGCGTCGCTCACGGGATCGGCGGGCGGCCTGGGCGGGGTCGGCGGGCGCGGCGGCGTCGGGATGCTGAAGTTGAAGCCCCAGCCGCGGCGTTTGGCATGCGCCTGGGCGTGCTCGGCGTGGCGCTGGGCCACCCGCTCGGCGCGGCGCTGGGCGGCCTCGACCTTGCGCTGGGCGGCCTCCGACTTGCGCCGGGCAATTTCAGCGGCCCGGCGGGCGCGCGCGGCGATGTCCTGGGCGTTCATGCGCCCCAGCCCGCTCAGGTTGAGGTTGAGGTCGCCGAACTGGACGTTGAGCTCGCGCTCGATCTCGGCCATCTTGGCCGCCACCTGCGCCTCGATCTGCTCGGCCAGCCGGTCGCCGAAGTCGTCGCCGCTCTCGGCCACGCCGGAGCTGCCGATCGTGACGTCGGAGATGGCCACGTCGCTGTTGGCCTGGAAGGCGACGCTGGCCTCGCCGGCTCCCAGCGTGACCGTGTACTGACCATTCTGGCGCTCGACACGCGCGCCCAGCACGTCCACGGAAAGCTCGCCGTGACACTGGATGGCCAGGCGGGCGGACGCGCTCGGCGGGACGCGGCAGATGATGTCGCCGTTGGCCGTGAAGTTGTAGGTCTGGTGCGGGGCGAAGTCCAGGTTGAGGATGACGTCGCCGCCGGCCTGACCGCTGGCGCCGGCGCCCGCGTCGCGCAGGGCCAGGTCGCCGCCGACGAAGCCGGTAGAGAACGCGCCCTCCACGCCGCGCACCGAGACGTCGCCGCCGGCGCCGGCCAGGGTCAACGGCCCGGCGATCTTCTTGGCGCTCACATCGCCACCGACGTGGCCCACCTGCACGCCCGCGGTCTGGCGCAGCACCAGGTCGCCGGCGACGTCGCCGATGGTCAGAGGCGCGGCCAGGTCCTTCACCGGGCGCGCGTCGCCGCCGACCGAGACCACCGTCACCCGGGCGCGGCGCGGCACCCGCACGGTACACGAGCCGCCGCAAGAGAAGTGGACCTCGCTCCCGGCGGCGTCGGCGTTCAGATTCAGGTCATCGTCGGCTTCGACAAAGACCTCATTCAGGTCGCTGCCGGTCAGGCGCAGGTCGCCCCGGACCTCCAGAGTGATGGCCGGGTCGGCCGTGGTGGCGATCACGCGCTGTTGCATGGCGTCACTCCACAAAGATTTCGATGCGCTCGTCGTCCTCAAGGTTCTCCACTTCCACCAGCCGGCCGTCGGCGCCGGAGTTAATGAGCGCCACGAGCTCATCCCAATCCACGCCGGCCAGCCCCTGGTAGCGCGCGCCGATCTTCATCCCCACCTCGACCCAGGACAGCGGCAGGTTGACCGAGACCAGGCTCTTGCCGGTGCTCAGGCGCGTGACGCGGACATGCAGCCAGCGGCCTTTGAGGCGCTCGGAGGCCGCCGCGGGGGGCCGACCGAGCAGGCGGGCGGCCTCGTCAGCCGTCATCTGGCCGGCCGCCACCTGGTTGAGGATCGACGTGCGCTCTGAGAACATAAGACCTCCAGCCCGGAATCCAAAAGACCGCTAGCCGCCGCCCTGCAAAGCCTTTACGGCCGCCTCGGACGTGATCCGGCCGGAGGCCAGCTCGTCCAGGATCCGGCGGCGCTCCTCTTCGCTAATGCCGGGCGCTTCTTCCTGGCCAACTTCATAGCCCATGGCGCGTATTAATTCGTTGAGACGTCCGCGCAGGGTGGGGTAAGATAGGTTGAGTTCCTTCTCCATCCGGTTGAGCTTGCCCTCACAACGGATGAAGGTCTCGGCAAACGCCAGTTGTTCCAGGTTCAGGCGGTCAAAGGCGCCGACCGAGAAACGGCCCTCGATGGTGGTGTCGCAGTTGCGGCAATGCAGGCGGGTGACCGCGAGGGTCTCACCGCAGACGGGACAGGTTCCAATAATAGGGTGCATGGCTCAAGATTTCTGATAAACGCCGGGGCCTATATTGAAAAAAATCAATTTCTTTTTGAATTTCTTGAATAGAGTATAGGTCTTTAATAAAACTTGTCAAGAACATGTTTTGACAAGTTTGATACATTTTTTGAGAAACGGGAATTTCAAGGCCATAATCGTGAATGGAGACGACATAATGGAAATTGTCCTGTCGGCGATTGCGGCGGGCGGCCTGGTGGGCGCCTCGAACCAGTACGCCTGCCTGCTGGTCCTGTCGGTCGCGGCCCGGCTGGGGATTGTGGAACTGGCCGGCCCGATGCAGTTCATGAGCAGTTTCTGGTTCATGGGGCTGGTGGGGTTCCTGTGGCTGGTCACGATAGCGCCGTCGTTCTCGACCTACCTGGCGCCGGGCGTAATGCACGCCGTCAACTCGGTCGTCCACTTCATCAGCGGTTTCGTCGTGCCGGTCTCGTCGGCGTTGATGGGCCTGGCGGCCGCCGGCGTGATCGTCAACCTCTCGCCGGAGCTGCGCGCCGCGTTTGACACGCTGCAGATTTTCAACGGCGAGACGGGCGGGATTGGGGGCGCGGGGGTCGTCATCGCCGGGGCAAGCGCGGCCACGGCCGTGACGCTCACCGGCCTGAAGGCCCTGGCCAAGCCGATGCTCAGCGCCGGCACCGGGACGGCGGGCACGGCCTCCGCGCCGCTCTTCGCGCTGGCCGAGAACGTGGCGGCCGTGGTGTTGATGGCGCTGGCCTACGCGCTCAGCCGGATCGATCCGTGGCTGCTGGTCGCGCTGCTGGGTGTGGTGCTGGCGCTCAGCCTGGGGCTGTTCGCGCTCGGCCTGTACCAGTTGTGGCGGCTCAAGAAGGGGGTCGGGCGGGTGCTGGGGCTTTTGCAGACTCACCCGCGCGCGGGTCTGGCGGTCTGCGTCGAGTTTTTCATCTGGGGCCTGGGCTGGCTGGTGTGGGCGCGCACTGCGCGCGGCGTTGTGTCACTGCTGATCTGGCTGGTCTGGCTGGCGGTCTTCCTCTCCGCCCAGCCGCTGATCGCGGCCCTGTTCGCGTTCCTTCCGCTGCTCATCCCGGTGGCGCTGCTCAGCGCCAACGTGCTGCTGATCGCGGTCTTCATCGGCTTCGGGCTGAGCACGGCCGGGGCGTTGTTGAAGACGGTGGAGAAAGAGCTGCCGCCGGACGAAATCCGCGCCGCAGCGGCATGAGTCAGGCGACGCCGAGACGCGGCGTCTTGACGGCCCGGCGTCCGGCCCGTTCCCCCCTCATCCCGATCCCGGCTGAGCCGTGCCGCCGCCCGGTTCCGGCCCCCGGCTCACGATGGTCTTGGTCCGTTTCTCCACTTCGCGCCGCTCGAGGAGCACGCGCCGGCCGCACGTCAGACATTCCAGGCCGAGGTCCGCGCCCAGGCGCACCACGCGCCACTCATAGCCCCCGCACGGGTGCGGCTTGCGCAGGCGCAACACATCGCCCAACCGGAAATCCATGATCGGCGCTGGCATCCTGAACCTCTCTCCTCGCCGACCGTCGCCGGCGGCGCTTCACGCTGCGCTCATTATAGACGGGCGCTTGCCCTGCACGGCCCGGCGCCCCGGCGCTTACGCATGACGCCGGTTTTGCGAGACGGCCCGATCGCAGCGGCCCAGGACCCCGGTGCTATAATTTTCGTGCCCAGGAGACCTCATGCTCTTCAACTTCCCCGACTCGCCCACCCTGATCTCGTACGCCGTCACGCTCGTGGTCGCCCTCAGCCTGCACGAGCTGGCCCACGCGCTGACCGCCGACTGGCTGGGCGACTCGACGCCGCGCCGGATGGGCCGCCTCACGCTCAACCCGCTGGCCCACCTCGATCCGCTCGGCGCGCTCATGTTCGTCCTGGTCGGCTTCGGCTGGGCCAAACCCGTGCTGGCCAACCCCTATAACCTGCGCAACGGCCCGCGCCTGGGCATGGCCATGGTCGCCGTCGCCGGCCCGCTGATGAACCTGCTGCTGGCCGCGCTGGCGGCCGTCCCGTTCCGCCTGGGCCTGATCGAGCCGTTCGGCGGCGACGCGCTCTTCGGCGTCTTCCCCTCCTTCGAATACTTTCTGAGCATCTTCCTGTTCTCCAACGTCGCCCTGATGGTGTTCAACCTGCTGCCCATCGGCCCGCTGGACGGCCTGAAGGTGCTGCGCGGTCTGGCGCCGCGGGATTGGGACCAGGCCCTGGAATTGCTGGAGCGCTGGGGGATGTTCATCCTGCTGGCGCTGGTCTTTCTGCCTGTCGGCATCCTGGGCCTGCTGGTCACCGGCCCGACCTCGTTCATCGTCCGCCTGCTGCTGGGCCGATGAGCGCGCGCCCCCCGACCCCGCCCGTCAAAATCACGCTGATCGGCCTGGACCGCGTCGGCGGCTCGCTCGGCCTGGCGCTGCGCGAGCGCAAGACCATCCGCGTCACCGGCTTCGACCGGGACGGCGACCTGGCGCGCCTGGCCGCCTCCCGGGGCCTGGTCCACGACGCCCGCTGGGACCTGCCCGAGGCGGTATCCGGCGCGGACCTGGTTCTGCTGGGCGGGCCGCTGGCCGATCAGGCGGAGCATCTGCGGACCATGGCGCCGGCGCTGCGCGAGGCGGCCGTCGTCGCCTGCCTGGGCCCGCTTCTCGCGCCGCCGCTGGCCTGGGGCCAGGCCCACCTGCCCGCCCGCCGGCATGTCGTCGCCGCGCATCCCATCCTCAACCCGGCCTACCTGCACGACGGCGCGCTCGGCCTCGACGCGGCCCGCGCCGACCTGTTCGCCCGCGGCCTGTGGGCCCTGGCGGCCGGGCCGGAGGCGGCGCCGGAGGCCGTGAAGCTCTTGAGCGACCTGGCGGCCCTGCTCGGCGCGCAGCCCCATTTCATGGACCCGGCCGAGCACGACGGCCTGATGGGCGCGCTCGACGGCCTGCCCGTCCTGACCGCCCTCGCCCTGTTGCGCGCCGCCGACGCCTCCCCCGGCTGGGCCGAGATGCGCAAGGTCGCCGACCGCGGCTTTGCCACCGCCACCTTCGCCCTGAACACCGCCGACCCGGCCGCCCTGAGCCTCAACCGCGACAACGTGCTGCGCTATCTCGACGCCGCCCTGGCCGAGCTCCAGGCCGTGCGCGATCAACTGGCCCGCGGCGACCAGGCCGCGCTGGCGATGGCCCTGGCCGAGGCCGCCGAACGGCGCGCGAAGTGGGCGGCGGAACGGGAACAGGGCGAGTGGGAGGCCGCCGAGCAGGACCGGCCGGAGCTGCCGACTTTTGGGGACCTCCTGGGTCGGGCGTTCACAGGCGGGTTGTTTCAGAAGCGGGATAAGAAGTGAGGGCGGTTGATGGCCGGCGGCAGGCGGCAAGCAGCGAGCAGCGAGTGATGGATGACGTGGGCGAGGGATACCTGACGACGCCGGAAAACTATTCGTTCACGCGCTATCTCGCCGCCAAGAAGACCGTTGACGACCGCGCCCTGAACGCGCACGTCTGGGAGACGCTGCGGACGGCGCTGGCGGCCGCGATGACAGCGCCGCTCCAGGTTCCCGAAGTGGACGCCGCGCCGCCTGACGCCACAAAACCTTTGCGCGCGCTGGAGGTCGGCGCCGGCATCGGCACCATGATCGAGCGCGTTGTCGAGCGCGGCCTGTTCCCGCGCGCCGTCGACTATACGGCCCTGGACGAGCAGCCCGAGAACATCGCCGCCGCGCGCGCGCGGCTCCAGACTCTGGTCGCCGCTCCCCGCCTGCGCGTCACCCTCCAAACGGAAGACCTGCTGACGTTCACGGCCCGGCCGGAACAGCAGGGCGCCTGGGACCTGCTGATCGCGCACGCCGTGCTGGACCTGCTCGACCTGCCGACGGCGCTGCCGCAACTGCTCGGCGCGCTGCGGCCCGGCGGGCTGTTCTATTTCACCCTCAACTTCGACGGCGCCACGCTGTTCCAGCCCGAGATTGACCCGGCCCTCGACGCGCACATCGAAGCCCTCTATCACCGCACGATGGACGAGCGCCGCACGCACGGCCGGCGCTCGGGCGACAGCCGCACGGGCCGCCACCTCTTTGGGCGCCTGCGCGCGGCCGGGGCCGAGATCATGGCGGCCGGGGCCTCGGACTGGACCGTGTTCGCGGGCCGTGACGGCTATCCCGCCGACGAGGCCTACTTCCTGCGCTTCATCATCCACACCATACACGGCGCGCTGCGCGGCCACCCGGAGCTGGACGCCGCCCGCTTCGCTGGCTGGATCGCGGAGCGCCACGCCCAGATCGAGCGCGGCGAGCTGGTCTACATCGCGCACCAGATGGATTTTGTGGGGCGGAAGGCAGACGGCCGATAGCAGCTGACAGACGGCGGACGACGGGGATCAGCGGAGGCCGCGCAGGAGGGTCTGCCACTCGGCGGGCGGCGGGTCGATCAACTGGCGGGCCTCGTCGGCCAGCGCCCGCGTCAGCGCCGCCGGGTCCGGGTGCAGCGCCAGCCACTCCCGGGCGGGCCGCGGCCGGCTGAACGCGATCCGCGTCGTCACCCCCTGATAAGCCGGCAGCATCACCTGCAGCATGGCGGCCATGCGCTCCCGGTCGCGGGCCGTCCGGCGCAACCGGGCCAGCGGGTGGCGCTGCGCGGCCGGCGAGAGCACGCCGCTCACCATCGCCGTCATGATCCGGGCCTCCGGGGCCAGCCGCGCGAACACCGCCGCGCTCTCCGACCAGCGCGCCAGCGACTCGACCGCGCCGGGCAGCACGGCCGGGTCCGGCTCGATCTCGCCGGCCGGGAACGTCAGCACGGCCTGGCCGGCGCGCAGGGCGCCCACCACGGCGCGCACGACGCCCATCCGGGCGGCGGCGTCCTCGCGCACGAAGATCAACTGGCGGCGGGTGTGGGTGAGGGCCTGCAGGAAGGGGCGCTCCGCCGCCACGATGCGCAGGTCCGGGCGGCCCAGGCCGACGAACAGCGCGGCGGTGTCCGCCATGCCCGGGTGGTTGGCCAGCACCAGCAGCGGGCCGGCCGCCGGCGCGTGTTCCCGGCCGGACACCTGCAACTCGCGCAGGAAATGGCGCAGGATCCATTCCGCGCCGGCCGGCAGGCCGCGCTCACCGACCAGGGCGTCGAACGCGGCGATCTGGAGCGCGAAACGGCGCGCCGGGGCGTGAAACAGCGCGGCCAGCAGACGCCGGCCGCGGCGGACGCGCGCCAGGCCGAGCGACTCGAAGATGTCGTCGCGGTTGATGCGCGTGAGCGCGGCGATCTGCGCCGGGTCGAGGCGGGCCGGCGGCACGGCGCAGTCTGGACGGGCCGGCTCGGCGTTGGCCGTCAACGCGGCGCGGTGACGGGCGCGCCGCAGCCGATGCAGGCGCGGGCGTTGGAGGCGTTCTCGCGGCCGCAGTAGCGGCACTCGTGGCGCGCCGTGCTCTGGCCGCAGTGCGGGCAGAACGTGAAGGCCGGGTCGAACGTCTTCTGGCAGTGGGCGCAGCGGATGACGGTCACGGTCTGCGGCGCCGGCGCCGGCCCGGCCGGCGCCTTCTGCCGCTCGTTGGCGTTGGACATCAGCCGGCCGAAGATCACGGCCGGCAGCACCCAGCCCAGTCCGCCGCCATCCCCGTCGAAGTCAAAATCGAAGTCGAAGTCAAAGTCCATGCTCACAGCCTCCCCGGCGCCGGATCAGGCCCGGAAAGTGGGCGCGCCGCAGCCCAGGCACTGGCGCACGTCGCCCGGGAGATCGCGGCCACAGTAGCGGCACTCGCGGCGCGGGGCGCTCTGGCTGGCCGGCCGCCCGGTCTGCCCGATGATGGACTCCGACCAGGCCGTGGTGGAGGCCGCGGCCGGCGTCGGGCGGGGCGCCTCCGGGGCCGAAGGGCGCGCGGGCGGCGGAGGCGTCTCCGGCTGCGGCCAGCCTCCCCGGCCCGACTGCTCCAACGCCTCCTGCAACAGTCGCCCAATGATCATGGCCGGGAAGACCCAGCCGCCGCCGCCAAAGAACGGGCCGCCCCAATGGCGCTTGCGGCCCCAACGACCGCCCGGGAACCCGGGGAACATGCCGCGCATGCCGTGCTCTCCTTTCGTCCGGCGCGCCCGGCGGCGCGCTATCTGAAGACTCTACGCGCGAACCGGCGTCCGGTTTGAAAACAATCCCCCAGGAACCTGACGTCCGCGCGTTTCCTTTACAATACAAGCATAACACTGTTGGAAAGGATGGCCGCATGTCTCTGCTTTTCCTGAGCCGCGCCGACGTGGAGGCCCTGCTGGAGCCGGGCGCGCTGATCGAGGCGCTGGCGGACGGGTTCCTGGCCCTGACCGAGGGTCGCGTCAATGCGCCGGACCGCATCGGCCTGGAAGTGCCCGGTGCGGGCTTCCTCCTGGCGATGCCGGGCCATCAGCCGGGCGGGCCTATCGCCGTCAAGCTGGTGTCCGTGTTCGAGGGCAACGCCGCCCTGGGCCTCCCCTCGCACCACGCGCTGATCGGGCTGTTCGACGGCCAGACCGGCGTCCCGCGGGCCGTGATGGACGGCGCGCACATCACGGCGCTGCGCACCGCCGGCGGGGCGGCGCTATCGGCGCGTCTGCTCGCGCGGCCGGAGAGCCGCGTCCTGGCCATCGTCGGCGCGGGCGTGCAGGGCGACGCGCACCTGCGCCTGCTGCCCCTGGTCCGCGACTTCGCCGAGATCCGCATCGCGTCCGGCCGGCCGGAGAGCGCCGCCCGGCTGGCGTCGGCGGATCCGCGCGCCCGGGCCGTGCCCTCCATCCGGGCGGCCGTCGAAGGCGCGGATGTGATCTGCCTGTGCACCAGCTCGGCCGCGCCGGTGGTCGAGGCGGGCTGGATCGCGCCCGGCGCGCACCTCACCTCGGTCGGTTTCAACCCGCCGGGGAGCGAGCTGGACCCGGCGCTGATCCGCGCCAGCCGCGTGTTCGTGGAGACGCGCCGGGCCTTCCAACCCCCGCCGGCCGGCGCGGTCGAGTGCGTGGGTCTGGACCCGGACCAGGGCGCGGAACTGGGCGAGGTGCTGGCCGGGCGGCGGCCCGGACGCCGCTCTCCGGACGAGATCACGCTCTACAAATCCATGGGCCACGCCATGGAGGACCTGGTCGCCGCGGGCCTGGTCTACCGGCGGGCGCTGGCGACGGGGCGGGGGGTGAGCGTCACCCTGTAACCTCCCGGGGCGTCGCGCTCCGCGTCCCTCGACCGGTTCGGGAGGCGCGGGCCGGCCATCAGACGGCTGCGGCGGCCGACACCGCCTCACCGCGGCGCACGCCGAGCATCATCGCCAGCGCCAGGGCCATGAACACCGGCGCCACGATCATCACGGCGTTGTAGTTGCGGCCCGTCAACTGGATGATCCAGCCGTTGATGTTCGGCCCGGCGATGGCCGAGAGGGTCGAGAAGAGGTAATACAGCCCGGTGTAGGTGCCGATGCGGGCCGCCCCGGTCATATCCACCACCATCGGCAGCGAGTTGATGTTGATCAGCGCCCAGGCGGCGCCGGCGGTCATCAACAGCGCGCCGATCACGAGCAGCAGCGACGGGCCAGCCTCCGTCAGTTTGGCCCCCACCACCGGCAGCGACGCCAGCGGCGTGAGCAGGACGGACACGGGCAGGAAGAAGATCGCCAGCATCACGGCGCTCATCAGCAGGATGCCGAGCACGATCGTCGCGCGCCGGCCGAGCGCCGCGCCGATGTAGCCGGCCGGCAGGGCGAAGAGCACGAAGATCAGCGAGAGCTGGCCGAGCAGGCGCGCGCCGTTGGCCTCCGAGAGGCCGAGGTGGTTGATGGCGTACAGGTTGAAGAACGCCTCGATGGCCGAATAGCCCAGGAACCAGAAGAAGATCGCCAGCAGGAGGCGCAGCGCGCTGCGGTCCGGGTCGGCCAGGACCGCGCGCAGGCTGGCCAGCATGCCCGGCTGCGCCTCGGCCGCGCCGTACTCCTTCGGCTCGCGGATGAAGGCGAAGACCAGCAGCGCGGACGCGATGACCAGCGCCGAGCCCATCCAGAACGGGAAGGCCGGGTTCATCTCGTACAGGCTGGCGCCGACCAGGAAGGAGACGATGGCGCCGACGCCGCCCATGAAGTTGATGACGCCGTTGGCCTGCGACCGGAACGGCGACGGCGTGATATCGGGCATCAGGGCGACGACCGGCGTGCGCCAGAGCGCCATGCTCAGCAGCAGCGTGGACGTGCAGGCCACGAACAGCGGCAGCACACTGGCCAGCGGAATCAAGCCAAAGGCCAGGGCCCCCAGCGGCGCGCCGACCAGGATGAACGGCATGCGCCGCCCGATGGGCGTCCGCAGCCGGTCCGACCAGGCGCCCACCGGCGGCTGGATGAAGAGGGCCGCGATGTTGTCCAGGGTCATGAAAAAGCCGATCACGGCCGGGGCCAGGCCGAACCTCTCGGCCAGGAAGACCGGGACGAAGGCGTTGTACACGCCCCAGATCACGCTCACGCCGAAGAAGCCGAAGCCGAGCAGGAACGTCTTGCCGTAGTTCAGGCGCATCTTGGGACCTCGCGGTGCGGGTGGATACCCCTATTGAACCGCAAAGGCGCCCGGAACGCAAAGGCCCGGCGGAGCCGGGGCGCCTTTCCCGTTGGGGACGACAAGGGGCATACTCCGACGGCATCCCGCCCGTGTACGGAAAGGCACCCCCGCATTCGTCCCCGGAGAACATTCCGGGCGAGCCGTTCGGCCCTCGACCGGCTCAGGCCGAACGGCCTCTACAGGCAGGCGGATGACTCAGGCGCGGCGCGGGCGCGGCCCGACCTCCAGCGCCGCCGAGCCGGCCAGCACGCCGCCCAGCCCGGAGCCGCGCACCGCCAGCACGCGGCTGGGCGCGAAGAACTCGAACGCAAACTGGGCCGGGTCGCCGGCCTGCTTGTCCGGCAGGGGCATCAGGCGCGCGGTCAGCGGCTTATCCAGGCGCAGCGCCAGCGCCGCCACGTCCAGCAGGATCGCGGCCAGCGCTTCCGCCGGGGTGTCGCCGGGCAGCGGCAGCGTGTCCAGCCCGGTGCCGCAGACCGACGAGTACAAGAGCAGATCATTCACGGTCAGCGCGCCGTCCGCCGCGCCGGCGGCCAGCACCGCGTCCTCCAGCACCGGCAGGAACAGGCCGCAAAAGCCGGCGCGTTTGAATTGGGCGCGGTCAAGCGCGTCCGCCAGGAAGGCGGCCGCCGCCAGCGTCCCGGCCTCGCCCACGCGGCCGCCGGTCAGACGCTCCAGCGCGGCGCCGAGCGAGCGCGCCTCGTCCGGGTAAGGGGCGAACGAAAAGTCGAGCCCGCTGAAGACCACCTCGCGTTTGCCGAGGGCCTTCCTCACGATCCGGTTCAGGCGCGCGGCCTCGGCCTCCACGGCGCCCACCAGCCGCGCGCGGGCCTCCACCACCGTCTCGGCCTCGGCGCAGGCGCGCACCGCCAGGGCGGCGGCCTCCAGGCCGAGGGCCAGCGCCGGCGCGCCGCCGCCATGATAGGCCGCCGGCAGGAACGGCACGCCCGCCGGCACGTTGGCCAGGGCCGCGAAGCGCAGGTTGCCGAAGCCGTCCGGCGTGAGCGCCGCGCAGCGGCGGACGACGTCCGCAATCAGGCGGATGGCCGGCAGGCTGGCGCCGAGCCCGGGGTCGGTGAGGTGGGCCGCGGCGAAGACATTCTGCGTCGCGCCGAGGGCGTCCGGGATCACGTGGAAGAAAGCCGGGGCATCGGCGGCGCGCGCCGGCCCGAGCGTGGCGTAATCCAGGCCGTGGACGAAGCACAAGTCCTCCAGGGCGCGGGCGTAGGCGACGACTTTTTCCGGATGGCCGGCCAGCATTTGCGGAAACGGCGGCCCGGCCAGGCGCGTGGTCTGGACCAGGTCGCCGGCGTCGGTCAGCGCCGCCTCGAGCGCGGCGACCGTCTCGCCCGCGGCCGCCAGCCGCTCCGTCGCCACCGGAAAACCCGGCTCGCAGAAGTAGGTGATGGTGCGGATGTTCATCGTGGAGAAGGCCGGGCCGTCGCCGGATCAGTCAGCAACGGCATGCGCGCCAGGATCTGGGCCGCTTCGTCCGGCTCCGCCCAGCGCGGCTGATAGAAATTGTAGATGTGAACCGGCCGCAAGCGCCAGGCCTCCAGGATCGGGCCGTGGAAGGTGACTTCCAGGACGGCGCCCTGTCGGGCGCGCCACGGCTGCTGGTCGAACACGAAATTGCCGAGCGCGTAGGCGGCCAGGCCGCCCGGGAACGGCTCCAGCGGCTGGACCATGTGCGGGTGGTTGCCGACCACGAGCGTCGCGCCGGCTTCGATCATCCGGCGCGCCCACTCGCGCTGGCGCGGCTCGGGCGTCTCCGCATATTCTACGCCCCATTGCGGCAGCACGATGACGACGTCGGCCAGGGCGCGGGCGGCGCGGATATCGGCCAGCACGTCCTCGAGCGTCGCCCCGGACAGGGGCGCCGTGCCGGGCCGCGCCTCGGCCGCCCAGGTGTCCGCGCCGACCTCGGTGACGCCCAGGAACGCGAAGCGCACGCCGCCGCGCTCGACGACGACCGGCGCGCGGGCCTCGGCCAGGGTCGCGCCGCCGCCCACGGCCCTCAGACCGCCCGCGTCCAGATGGCGCAGCGTGTCCAGGAACGAGCGGGCCTCGCACCCGAACCCGAGCGCGCCGCAATCCTTGGCGTGGTTGGTGGCGACCGTGATCACGTCGAAGCCCGCGAACTGCAGGCCCTCCACCGTGCGCGCCGGGCCGATCAGGTTCTGGGTGGTCGGGCACGGGCTGGGCCGGCTGAGGTCCGAGAGCGCGCCGTCCAGGCTGCCGACCGTCAGGTCCGCGGCGCGCAACACCTCGGCCACGGCCTGGTACGGGAGCGTGAAGTCGTTGTTCTGCAACGCGACCTGCGCCGGGCAGCGGCCGGGGTTGATGTCGCCGGTGAAGAGGAGGCGAAGGGCGGGCGGGACCGGGGCCGCCAGGGCCTCCAGGACCGGCCGGCCGGCGGTGTCGGCGGGCCAGTCCAGGCTGAGCAGATAGGCGACGGTGTCGGCGGTGTCCAGGACGCTGATCGTCTGTGTCAGGACGAGGTTCTGGCGGATGCCCGGCCCGGCGATCATCCACGGGATGGTCATGTCCTCCGGGATGCGGCGCCCGTGGCTGACCCCCAGCCCGCCGTGATCGGCCGTGAGGATCACCACCGCGTCCTCGGGCAGCGCCGCCAGGAGGCGGCCGACGGCGTCGTCGGTGCGCGACAACTGGAAGAGATACGTGTCCGACATCCAGCCGGTGAGGTGACCAAAATAATCGGCATTAGGGAGATGGACCGCCAGCAGGTCGAACCCGGCCGCGATCTGCTCGACGGCGCGGTCCGCCACGTCCTGGTCGCCGCCCGGCGCGAAGACGTAAGCGTCCAGAGCGCCCGGGGCGTCGAAATGCGCGAACTTCTCCTTGCCCGCCACCAGGACGGCCCGCCGGCCGGCGGCGCGCGCGGCGAGAAAGACCGTGCCTGTGATCACGCCGCGCTCGGGAAGGTAGTCGTTCCAGTCCACGCCCGTGATCTCCGGCGGCTGGCCCGTGAACATGGCGGCGTGGGCGGGGAGGGTCGCGGAGGGGAAAACCGTCTGGGCCTGTAACGAAAAGGCGCCGCGCTGAGTCAAAGCCTGAATGTTTGGCGTCCGGGCCAGGGCCAGGGCGTCCGGGCGCAGGCCGTCCACCGAGATCACGACCACGCGCGGACGCGGCGGGAGGGGCGTGGGGTCTGGCGGGGCTGTCGGCGAGAGTCCGGGGCCGACCGCCGGCTCGCGCGTGCGGGTCCCGGTCGGTTCAGGCGTGCCGGGGCGCGCGGTCGGTTCGCCGGCCCGGATCGCGGGTGTGCCGGGGCGCGCGGTCGGATCGTTGGCGCGGATGAGGGTTGGCCCGGCCGGGGCCGCGCAGGCCGCCAGGCACAGGCAGAGCGCCAGGCCGGCGCGCAGGCTGACGCCGGGCGGGCGCGTCATCGCGTCTGGGTGAGGAAATCGCGCAGGGCGCGCGCGGCCGGGCTGAGGGAACGACCTTTGAGCCAGACCAGGCCCAGGTCGCGCTGGAGCGACTGGTCGGCGACGCGCAGGGCGTGGATGCTGTTGGCTTCGGTGAGGGCCAGTTCCGGCACCAGCGCCACGCCCAGCCCGGCGCCGACGAACTCCAGCGCGCTCTGCATCGCGCCGCCGTCCAGGGCGACGCGCGGCTCGAAACCGGCGCGGCGGCAGGCGGCGAGCGTGACCTCGCGCAGCTTGTAGCCCTCGGGGAAGAGGATGAACGGCTCGCTCGCCAGGTCGGCCAGGCGGACCGTCTGGCGCTTGCCCAGGAACGGGTGGCGCGCGCTGACGGCCAGGACATACGTCTCGGTGAGGAAGGGCGTGCTCTCCACATTGGCCGGCAGCACATCGGTCGCCACGATCGCCAGGTCCAGCTTGCCGTCCCCGATCTGGTCGAGCAGGGTCTCGGTGCCGGCCTCGCGCAGCGTCACCTCGAGGCCGGGCCAGGTCTGTTTGAACTGCATCAGGCGGGCGGGGAGGACGTGGGTGCTGACGGTCGGCGGCGCGCCGAGGCTGGCCTTGCCGCGCTTGAGCTGCTCGCGCTCGCGCACTTCGTTCTCGGCGGCCGTCACCAGGGCCAGGATCTGGCGGGCGTAGGGCAGCAGGGCGCGGCCGGCCTCGGTGAGCGTGACGCGTTTGCCGATCCGGTCGAATAGCGCCACGCCCAGCTCAGTCTCCAGGGCGCGGATCTGCTGGCTGACGGCCGGCTGGGCGACGTGCAACTCCACGGCGGCGCGGGAGAAGTTGAGCGATTCGGCGACGGCCACGAAGGAGATGAGGTGTCTGAGATGCATAGGGTTTGACTTACACAGCGTCAGACCACGCGCATCCGGCGCTTATCTCGCGTTCAGCCAGGATTAAGCTGCCGGGTGTCTTATGGTCTGAGGGGTGTTCCCGGCCCGCCACCGCGCGCTTTTCGCGCACGGTCTCGAGAACTATAACACTTTTCTTATCGAAATCAAATATATCATCTCGTTTACTTTCTGTACAAAACCCTATACACTGTCTATACATTCTGGTCTTTTTCGGGCTTAATTGTCGGTGTAGAGAAAGGACAGGTAGGACATGGTGATTTCGTCAAATCCGTTGATGAACGTCCTCGGCGGGCGGGCGCCGCTTCCGCTGCTCACCCACGATGAGGAAATCAAGTTTGCGCGCCAGATCGCGGCGGCGCGGGTCGCGAGCAAGAAGCTGGCCCGGAAGGGCCAGCCGGCGGCCGAACGTCGCGCCCTCCAGCAGATCGTGGCGACGGGCGAGGCCGCGCGCGAGGCGCTGGTGCTGCACAACATGCCGCTGGTCCTGAGCGTGGCCGGGCGCTTCCGGCACTCGGACCTGGATTACGAGGACCTGATCCAGGAGGGCGTGCTCGGCCTGATCAAGGCCGCCGAGCGCTACGACCCGAAGCGCGGCACGCGTTTCGGCACCCTGGCCGTGTGGTGGATCCGGCAGGCCATCGGCCGCGCCATCGCCAACACCGGGCGGACGGTGCGCCTGCCCGTCAACCGCGGCTGGAAGGTCGGCCAGCTCAAGCGCATCACGGCCGAGCTGACCCAGCAGACGGGTGAGGCGCCGCCGATGGACGAGGTCGCCCGGCGCGCAGGCGTCTCCCCGGCCGCGGCCGTGGAACTGCTGCGCGACGGCCAGCCGACGATTTCGCTGGACGCGCCGCCCGAGGACCCGGATGACCGCTCGATTCTGGACCGCGTCTCCGACGCGACGGCGCAGGACCCGGAGGCCGTCGTCATCAGCGCGGGCCTGCAGCAGGTGCTGGAGGAGGCGCTGGCGCGCCTAGACGAGCGCGAGGCCGAGATATTGCGGCTGCGCTTTGGGCTGGGCGGCGGCGAGGCCAAGCCGCTGCGCGCCATCGCCTCGGAGTGGGCGATGAGCCCGGAGGGCGTGCGCCAGATCAGCCAGCGCGCCATGAGCCAACTGCGCACGATGCCGAAGGTGCGCGACCTGGGGATCTACCTCGAAGATTGATAGGACAAATTTCCGGGGACCGGCGGGCGCGGTGTCGAGGTACAGTGAAACCGAAGTAGACGGCTGGCCGCTCAGGTGTGAGGTGGCAGGTGAGGGGATAAGCCCGTAACGGCGAGGTACTGGTAGAGCGGCGGAACGCCGCGCAGAGGCGGAGGCGATCCTGGGTCAGGGTCGTCTCCGTCTTTGTTGTGCGGCGCCCGGCCAGGTTCAGCTTTCCACCGGACCGGCGCCGGCCCCGGCTCACATCGACAACGGCCACGGCGTCTTGGTCGGCGGCTGGCCGCCCAGCCATGGGCGGAAATGAAGATCGTCAACCCGGTCGGCGCGCGGCCGGACAACGACGTGGCGCTGGCGGCCACCCAGAGCGCGGTCAACTTCGTGCGCTATTTCGACCCGCGCGCCGACACGTGGACCATCGCCGAGCCGGCCTAGCGGGAGCCGGGCTTCCGGCCGCCGTTCGTCCAGCACCTGAGCGGGATCAAGTGCGTGTACCTGCACCCGCAGCCGGACGCTGGCCGCTAATCTGCCTCCGACACTTCGCTAACAAATCTCTGATACCACGCCCCTACAATGGCCTCTAGCTTCAGGCGGCGGGCGACTGCTCGCGCGCCCAACTAACGAGGTCACTATGGGCAAGATCATCGGTATCGACCTGGGCACGACCAACTCGGTCGTGGCCGTGATGGAAGGCGGCGACCCGACCGTGATCAGCACGGCCGAGGGTTCGCGCCTGTGCCCGTCGGTGGTCGCCTTTACCAAGACCGGCGAGCGCCTGGTGGGCCAGACGGCCAAGCGTCAGGCCGTCATCAATTCTGAGAACACCATCTACTCGATCAAGCGCTTTATGGGCCGGCGCTACGACGAGGTGGCCGGCGAGCGGAAGATGGTGCCGTACAGCGTCGTCCCCGGCCCGAACAACGACTCGCGCGTCAAGGTGCCGGTGAATGGCAAGACCTACACGCCGCAGGAGATCTCGGCCATGGTGCTGGCCAAGCTCAAGGCCGACGCCGAGGCCTACCTGGGCGAGCCGGTGACGCAGGCCGTCATCACGGTGCCGGCCTACTTCAACGACGCCCAGCGCCAGGCCACCAAAGACGCCGGCAAGATCGCCGGCCTGGAGGTCCTGCGCATCATCAACGAGCCGACCGCGGCCGCGCTGGCCTACGGCCTGGACAAGAAGAAGAACGAGACCATCCTGGTCTTCGACCTGGGCGGCGGCACCTTCGACGTCTCGCTGCTGGAGGTGGGCGAGGGCGTGGTGGAGGTGAAGGCCACCAACGGCGACACGCATCTGGGCGGCGACGACTGGGACCAGCGCATCGTCAACTGGGCGGCCGACGAGTTCAAGAAACTGGAGGGCATCGACCTGCGCCAGGACCGCCAGGCCCTGCAGCGTCTGCGCGAGGCGGCCGAGAAGGCCAAGATCGAGCTCTCCACGCTGAGCGAGACCGAGATCAACCTGCCGTTTATCACCGCCGACGCCAACGGCCCCAAGCACCTGACTCTGCGCCTGAGCCGGGCCAGGTTCGAGCAGATGACGGAAGACCTGCTCAACCGCTGTCGGGGGCCGTTTGAAGCGGTCCTGCGCGACGCCGGGATCAGCGCCGGCCAGATCGACGAGGTGGTGCTGGTGGGCGGCTCGACGCGCATGCCGATGGTGCAGGACCTGGTCCGCCAGCTCTCGGGCAAGGAACCCAACAAGAGCGTCAACCCGGACGAAGTGGTGGCGGTGGGCGCCGCCATCCAGGCCGGCGTGCTGGGCGGCGAGGTGAAGGACGTGCTGCTGCTGGACGTCACCCCGCTGTCGCTGGGGCTGGAGACGCTGGGCGGGGTGATGACGCCCCTGATCGAGCGCAACACCACCATCCCGGTGCGCAAGAGCCAGATCTTCTCGACGGCCGAGGACGGCCAGACGGCCGTGGACATCCACATCCTGCAGGGCGAGCGCCCGATGGCGGCCGACAACATGTCGCTGGGCCAGTTCCGGCTGGAGGGCATCCCGGCCGCGCCGCGCGGCGTGCCGCAGATCGAGGTGACGTTCGACATCGACGCCAACGGCATCCTGAACGTCAGCGCCCGGGACAAGGCCACCGGCAAGGAGCAGAAGATCACCATCACCGGCTCCGGGGCGCTGGACGAGGAGGAAGTGCGCCGCATGGTGCAGGAGTCCGAAGCCCACAAGGCCGAAGACGAGAAGTTCCGGGAACTGGCTGAGACGCGCAACCAGGCCGATGCCGTGGCCTATCAGTTGGAGCGCACGCTCAAGGACCTGGGCGACAAGGTCAGCGAGGCCGATGCTGCGCCCATCAAGGAGAAGATTGAGGCGCTGCGCGAGGCGGCCAAGGGTGATGACGCGGCCGCCATCCGGAGAGCTCTGGACGAGGCCAATCAGGCCTTCGCCGCGGTCTCCCAGCGCATGTACGAGCAGGCCGGCGCCGCCGAGCCCCAGGCCGGTCCGCAGCCCGGTCCGAACGTCGGTGGCGCGTCGCACGACCCCAACGTGATTGATGCCGAGTTCACGGCGGAGGATGAGAAGTAGCGGCGGCCACGCGGGAACACGGGCGAAGCGGAAGGCGAAAACCGGCCGCTCGGGCGGAGCGGTCTCCTGACCGCCACGCCGTTCGTCAGCGGTGACACGGCAGAAAGACCGCGGACTTCGCCGCAGACCTACAGACCACCGAAAGCCAGTGGGTGAACCATGCTCTATCCAGAGTTTGATCCGCTCGAAGTGATGACCGACCTGCGGCGGCGGCTGTATCGCGTGCTGGAGGGCAGTCAGCCCCAGCCGCCAGCCGCCGAGCAGGCCTACAGCCCGCCACTGGACATTTGTCAGACCGCCGAGGGGGTCGTCATCACCGTCGAGTTGCCGGGCCTGACCCGCGAGAGCATTGACGTGTCCCTCGCCGGTGACCGGCTGACCATCTCCGGCGAGCGCCCGCCCCTAGACGTTGGCGCGGGCCAGGTCCTGCGGCAGGAACGGCCCAGCGGGCGGTTTGTCCGCTCGCTTACGCTGAGCCAGGGCCACGCGCGGCAGATCAGCGCCAGCTTTGCCCAGGGAGTGCTGACGGTGCGCGTCAGCCCGTCCCCGACAGGTGGTGAGCAGTGATGCGCTGGGAATGGGACCCACGCCGGGAGCGGCGTGAGCTGTTGGCGGAGATGAACCGCGTCTTCCGGGCCGCCCGTCAGCGCGAGACAGCCCCGGTCGCCAGTTCGTACGTGCGGCTGCCGGCGGACTTCGTGGCCACCGCCGACGCCTATCTGTTGTGCGTAGACCTACCCGGCGTGTCTCGTGAGGCGCTGGAGTTGCAGGTAGAACGGGGCGCCCTGACGCTGCGTGGCAAGAAGCTGCCGCCCAAT
>Ga0101944_10000524_pt1 | contig 109694 bp, 87 predicted proteins | sample DewCreD2012metaG_FD_75245 | JGI IMG/M metagenome (GOLD analysis project Ga0101944, IMG submission 75245) | Hot spring sediment bacterial and archeal communities from British Columbia, Canada, to study Microbial Dark Matter (Phase II) - Dewar... ... | reverse complement strand
GACGGGCGGCGGTGATTGTGCCAGACGGGGTGCTGTTTGGGTCGAGCCGCGCGCACATCGAGATTCGCCGCAAGTTGATTGAGGAGAATCGGCTGGACGGGGTGGTCTCGATGCCTTCGGGTGTGTTCAAGCCCTATGCGGGGGTGAGTACGGCGGTGTTGCTGTTTACGCGCGGCGCGCAGACCGAGCGAATCTGGTTCTACGATATGGCGCACGACGGTTTTTCGCTGGACGATAAGCGAACGCCTGTGGCGGAGAATGACATTCCCGATGTGGTGGAGCGCTGGCGCAGGCGCTTCGATGCGGACTTTGATGCTGCCCGCGCCAAAAGGATTGCCGACCTGCGCCGAAAGTTGGCTCCGCTCAAGGAAGAACGGTTGAGGTTGCAGGCGGAGGTCAATCGGTTGCAGTTCGAGGCGGTGATTCAACAGGATAGACAGGATAAGCAGGATAAGACACATCCTATCCATCCTGCCCATCCTGTTTTAACACCAAATCCTACCCATCCTATCCATCCTGTTTTTGCCGAAACCCAAGCCCAACTCGCCCATCTGCAATCGCAAATCGCCGCGCCGCAAGCGGAACTCGACCGCCTGACGCGCCAGTTTTGGGTGACGAAGGAGCAGGTGCGCGCCAACAAGTATGACCTTTCTGCCAGCCGCTACCGCCAGGTGGAGGCGGACGCCGCTTATCACGAAAAGCCCGCCGTGACGCTGGAGCGCCTGGCGCGGCTGGAGCAGGTGATGCTGGAGGAGATTGAGGCGCTGAAAAAAATGATGAAGGATGAATGATGAATGATGAAGGATGAATGTTTCGCAACGTCCCGAAGGCTCAACAACCTTCGGGACGATAAAAAACAATCTCCGCACCGGCTTTTCAGCCTGTCCAGTTTTTTAATCCGCGCTACACTTGCTCCATTGGGCTTTCTGCCTCCCCGCGCCGGTTCAACCAGCGCCAGAACGTCCACAGCAAGAGGGCCATCCCGGCGGCCCAACCGAGCGCCTCCTGAAAACTGGCGCTCCGCTCTGGCATCCAGTTGGGCAAGACGGTTTTGGGCAGGAAGACACGCAGCGGAATCCACCCCGCCGCGCTGACCAAACACCCCGCCCCCCACTCCGACAAGAAAAACGCGTTTGTTCATCTCGAGCTCCCGACTATGTGACGATCAGTCTTGCCAAGCCACTGTTGAAGTAGGATAAGTCTTAAGACTTGTCCTACAACTTACACCGCCTCCCGCCCGGCCAGGAAGGCTTTGCGGTTGAGTTCCAGATATTTCGCCGGGACGCGCTCGCCGATGACCTGCATCCACGTCTCGGCAGAGAGGGCCGCGCCGCTCAGGGCCGGGTCGGCCTCCAGCAGGGCCGAGAGCGCCCCCAGCAGGACGACGTTGGCGACGCGCAAATTGCCCAGTTCCTCGGCCAGCCGCTCGCCATCCACAAAGTAGACGCGCTCGGTCACGGCGCGGAAAGCACCCAGGATGTCTTCATCGGTGGGATATTTCTGTCCGCCCGACGTAACCGTGAGCGGGACGATGGCCTGGTTGTTGATGACCGCCAGTCCGCCTGGGCGCAGGGACTTGATGTTGCGCAGGGCTTCCAATTTCTCGAAGGCCAGCAAAATATCCGCCTCGCCCAACCCGACGATGGGCGCGTAGACCTTCTGCCCCCAGCGCACATGACCGGTGACACTGCCGCCGCGCTGGCTCATGCCGTGCACTTCGGCCTGCTTGGCGTCCAGGCCAGCCGCCAGGCCCACATTAACTAACACATCGCTGGCCAGCACCGTCCCCTGGCCGCCGACACCGCAAAGCAGGAAGTTGATGACGTCTTTCATGAAGAGTTCCTTTCGATAAGTTCGTTCCTTCGAAACTACGCCACCGGCACGGGGAGTCGGCTTCAGCCGACTTCCACGCGCTGAGGCGGGGGATTGATCCCCCCGCCGGCGGTGGAGCGAGATTAATCTCGCCCTACGAACACGCTATCCGGGCGGAAGGTGATAGCATCGCGCGGACAAATCTGGGCGCAGACCTCGCAGCCGGTGCACATACTGGCATCGATCAGCGCCTTGGGGCGCTGAGTCTTCTCGTCCAGTTCCTCGCTCTTCAGGATGGCCGGACAGCCGATGCGGAAGCACAGCGTACAACCGTTGCACTTCTCGGCCAGCACATCCAGCGGCACCCACTTGCGGCGCGCATCCGGCAGCAGGGCGCACGGCTCCTGGACAATCAACACGCTGGGTTCGTCCAGTTTGACGTACTCTTTGAGCGTCTTCTCGATTTCGTCCACGTCCAGCGCCGAAAGGGTGCGGACATGTTTGACGCCGCAGGCGCGCGCCAGCGGTTCCAGTTCGACGACCGGCGCGTCCTTGCCCAGCAGGGTCTGGCCGGTGCCGGGGTTCTGCTGATGGCCGGTCATGCCGGTGATGCGGTTGTCGAGGATGACGGTCACCACCGGGGCCTGGTTATAGGCCACGTTGATCAGGGCCGGGATGCCGGTGTGGAAGAAGGTCGAGTCGCCGATGACGGCCACGTGTCGTTCGGGACTTCCGGCCTGGGCGGCCCCATGGGCAACGCCGATGCCCGCGCCCATGCAGCCGCAGGTGTGGATGGCGCTCAGGGGCGGGATGAGGCCAAGGGTGTAGCAGCCGATGTCGCCGTTGACCGGCACTTTGAGTTTGTTCAGGATGTAGAACGTGGGGCGGTGCGGACAACCCGGACACAGCACCGGCGGGCGGGAGGGGAGCGCGCTCACGTCGAGCGGCGCGGCCGCTTCGGGAACGGGACCAGGCAGCAGTCCGGCGCGAACCGCCGCGGCGCGCACCACAAACGGGTCCAGTTCGCCGACCATCGGGAAGATGCTCTTTCCCTCGCAGGCGATTCCCATCAGTCTCACGCCTTCCTCGATGAAGGGATCGAGTTCTTCGAGGATGATGAGGCGCTCGACGGAGGCGGCGAAGTCGCGGATGAGGCCTTCGGGCAGCGGCCAGGTCATGCCCAGTTTGAGGATGGAGGCGTGCGGGAAGACTTCTTTGGCATACTGGTAGGCGACGCCGGCGGTGATGATGCCCAGGGCGCGGTCGCCCGGCTCGACGCGGTTGAAGGGGAAGGTCTCGGCGAAGTGGGCGATGGCGCGGATGCGCTCTTCGATGACCGGGTGGCGCTTGATGGCGTTGCCCGGCACCATGACGTATTTGGCCGGGTTGCGCGGGAAGGGTTTGGCCTCGGCGGGGCGTTCGGGGCGCTCGCCCAGTTCCACCGCGCTGGTGGAGTGGCAGACGCGGGTCGTCAGGCGCAGCAGGACGGGGGTGTCGAAGCGCTCGGAGAGGTCGAAGGCGGCGATGGTCAGGTCTTTGGCCTCCTGGCTGTCGGACGGATCCAGGCAGGGGACGCGGGCGAATTTGGCGAAGGTGCGGTTGTCCTGCTCGTTCTGGCTGGAGTGCATGGAGGGGTCGTCGGCGCTGACGATGACCAGCCCGGCCTCGATGCCGGTCATGGAGGCGTACATGAACGAGTCGGCGGCCACGTTCAGGCCAACGTGCTTCATGGCGGCCAGGGCGCGTTTGCCGGCGTAGGCCGCGCCGACGGCCACGTCCACGGCCACTTTTTCGTTGGTCGCCCATTCGGCGTAGACGTTGGGGAAGATGGCGAAGTTTTCGAGGATTTCGGTGCTGGGGGTGCCGGGGTAGGCCGAGGCGACTTCCACGCCGGCCTCCCACATGCCGCGCGCTACGGCTTCGTTACCGGAAAGCATTTTTTTGAGGGACAAGGGGGACTCCTTTTTTCGTGAGTGGGGTAAGACGGCTGGTCAGAAAGATGAAACAAGTTAGAGAACATCGTTATTTTAAACGACCTGACGGCGATGAGCAAATGGCAATCGGTGGGTTTTGGCTTTGACATTCGACGCAATAAAAATTTCAAATATTATCCACAAAGCGGGACAGGCCGTCGCGGTCGGTGAGGATGAATTCGGTGCGGGTGATGTCAATGAGCCCCCCATTGGCAAAGCGATACAGCGTCCGGCAGACGACCTCGCGGGTCGTGCCGAGACGGGCGGCCAGTTCGTCCAGGGTCAGGGCGCGCGGCATAGATTGCCGGTCGGGGGGAATCTGTTCGAGCAGCAAGCGCGCCAGGCGGCCAGCAATCGGTTGAAAGGCCAGACCTTCGATGACTTCGCTGGCGCGCAGCATGCGCCGCACCATGGCGCGCGCCAGTTGCCAGGTCAAGGATCCGTTTTCGCGCAGGACAGGTTCCAGATCGCCGCTCTGCCACAAATATAGATGAGCCGGCTCCCGGCACTGCAGGGTCACCGGATTGGGCATCTCGGCTTCAAAAAATGCCAGCCCCCAGAAGATCTCCCCTGCCTCGATCTCGGCCACGATCAACCTGCGGCCCTCGCTTGACTCCTTCAGCGCCAGAATGTTGCCTTCCGCAACCAGGAAGAGATAAGGCCAGCAGTCGCCTGCCCGCGTCACGCTCTCGCCCGGACGGTATTTTTTATCGAGTGCAAGGCCGGCCAGGCGGTTGATGGTCGCAGCCTCGAGGGTCGAGAATACAGGATGGATATGCAGGAGGTCCAGGAGAGTGGCCATGCCTCAATTATAGCCCAGAGACCTGCCCGACTTGAGAAATCCGGTTTCTGAATTTGCCTTAAGTCAAGGACAAGCAAGGGGGTTTGTGATATATCTCACATTAAGAATTCCAGATGGTCTCCCTGTTAAGTGTTTTACGATGAAGATCCATGCCGAAGAACAGCCACGAATTCCACAAATATCACGAATTTTGCTTTTTACCTTTGTGGAATTCGTGCCATTCGTGGCAGGTTCTTTTCACCAACACTTTAGCGGGGGACCACTCAATTCCATCACAAGGAGAATCGCATGGAAAATACGCCCAAAAACATCCGTTTGGTTTTGGCCGTTCTGGCCGTCGCGGTCGGCCTGTTCATGGTCGCCGTTGCCCCCTTCATCATCCAGACTTCGCTCGAACGGGTCATCTCGGCCCTGCTGGTGGTCTCGGCAGAAAAACCCGCCTATGCCAGCGGCATTCTGCTCTTTTCGTATGCCTTCCCGCTCTACCGGGGACTGATTTTCATCGGCGGGATCGCCCTGCTCCTGCTGGCGAAATCCATTGCGGACGGCAGGGAATGGGCCTTCGCGCCGGCGCTACTGGCTTCGGCCTTCCCCTCAGCAGGCGGGATGTTTATGTTCATGCCCTATGTCTCGTTCGTGGACGGCTTCCCCCTGCCGCTGGTCGTCTCGTTCGTCGGGCTGGCTTTCTTCTGGTCGCTCATCCTGCTGCGCAAAGTGGATAAGTGGCTGAAATGGGGCCAGTTCCTGGCGCTGACCTTCTCCGGCATGCTGACCACCCACGCCTTCATCGTCGGAACCGGCAACCTGCGCACGCTCCTGACGCGCCCGGACAAGCCCCTCTATGACGGCCTGGGGTGGTGGGTGCTGGCCTGGTCGCAGCCCATCCAGTGGATTTGCGTCATCCTGCTCTTTGTTGCCATCTACCTGCTGGCTTCGCGCAAAATCTGGGGCTGGCGGCTGGCGCTCCTGTCGGTGGTCTCGCTGGTGGCAATTGACGTGCCGATGCAAATCATCCGCCTGGTGATTGCCCATTCGACCTCGTGGGATTACTCCTATGGCCTGCCGGTCATCATCGGCCTGCTGTTTGTCCTGCTGTTCCCCCGATTCAAGCAGGCACTGACAGAAGAAAGCGCGTGAGGAGGAGCGATGAAAAGCAATCCGAAACTTGGCCTTGTCCTGGCCATTCTTGGCCTCCTGACCGGCCTGTTGCTGGCCTATCAGATTGCCAGCATCTACCAGTCCACGATGGATGGGAAAATCGCCGAAGGACGCCCGGACGAAGGCATCACGGTCCAGATCGTCTTTGCCATCTTGGGTTGGTTGACCCTGGCTGCTGCGGCGCTGATGGGGATGGCCGCTTACGGCTTTGCCACGCGCCAGTCCTGGGCCTGGTTCTGGGGAACGGTCGCGGCGACGATCTACATGTTGACCGCTTTCTTCCCCATCATCCCGCCTGCCAGCGTGGGATTGCCCTCGCCCACCGCCCCGACCTTCGGCCTGGCCGCCATTCTGTGGTTTGGGATGCTGATTGTCGGCGGCGTGGCGTGGAAATTGATCGCCCTGACCTTTGTGGCGGGCATAGCCTACGTTTTGACCTTCATGGACGGCGTGGCCTGCATTTCGCGCTATCAGACCGTTCCCGATGCGTTTCTGCACGGCCTGTATGCCGTGACGCAGATGGTGAACTGGTGGGGCGCAGCCGCCTGGGCCGTGTTCATCTTCTCGGCACTCAAGCGCAAGCCCTGGGTTGTACCGCTGGGCGTTTTCGCCGCGCTGATGTCCATGCTGGGCGGTTTTCCGCTGGGAATCAGCGACGTGATTCGGCTGGGGCGCTTCTCGATGTTCCTGCCCGCGCCGCTTATCAGCACCGCCCTGCTCATTTACCTGGTGCTGCCCGGGACGCGAAAATTGCTCCAGAAAACGGACGCAGGTTGACGGTCCGCGCCCGAGCGTTTTGTAACTTTCGTCACAGAAACGGAACAGTTCATGTGCAACAATTCACATAAGACCCGTTTCATTCCCGGCGGGTTAATATCTACGGAGGTGTTCCCCTCCAGAAGGAGATTGCCATGAACCTGTTCACGCTCGACAATCTGTTCCTCTTACTGACCGGCCTGACGGCCATCTACCTGCTCTGGCGCTTTTACACCCGCTGGAGCAAGGGCAAAGCCCTCTATGACGTGTATTACATGATGGGCTTCCTCGTCCTGCTCGTTTCGGGCCTGTTGCTCATCTTCCTGGGGCTGGGCATCCTCTCGTCGCCCTACGTGCTGACGGTGGCCTCGCTCATCCCGCTGGGCATTTCGATGGGCCTGATGGAGCAATACTTCCCGCAGTGGAAGAAGGCCTTCAAGTGGTTCGCCCTCATTGGCTTCCTGGCGATTGCCGTCACCAGCATCGGTGGGATGGAGACGCTCAAGAAGATCGCCGTGCCGCTCTTCCACGGTGTGGCGGGGCTGGTCATCTTCATCGGGCCGTTCATCGCCAAGAAGGCGGCGAAGGGATTTTGGTGGGTCGGCGTCGGCGGCTTGCTCATCGGGCTGGGCGGTATCGCGCTGGCGTTCATTTCGGTCGGGAAGCAATTGCTGTTCTTCAGCCCGCAGTTCGTGATGACCATCCTGACCCCGCTCCTCCTGCTCATGACTCTGGCGTTTACGTTTGGATTTGTGAAGGAGATGGTGAGGAAGTAGACAGGTAAACAAGTAGACAGGTATACGAGTTTGTGTACGTGTGTACATGTATACCTGCATACCTCCCCGTCCCCCCTCAGGAGAGTTTTCCTCATGCACTTCATCAAAACCCGCTTCAACTACCTGTTCACCACCACCAAAGGCCTGATCCTGGTGGCAGTTGCCATGATCGCCCTGGAGACGGCCATTTGGGGCATGCTATCCGGCCCAATGGCCGAGATGGGCGTGCGCGAGATTGTCATCAAAGCCCTGGGTATGGACATCGTGCAATCGGAACGCGAGGGCCGCATCGTCATCCTGTATCACTCGATTGCCATGGCGGTCGTCGCCATCGAGACCTACATGATTACCGGTCTCCTGGCCATGCGCGAGTTCTACAAAAAGGCCGTGCGCGTCCTCATCACCGTCGGCTACCTGATGGCAATGATCTTCGGTATGGGCTTTGCCTATTTCGGTCACAACTGGGCGTTCCATGGGCTGTACATCACCGGCCTGGCGCTCATCTTCTTCGCCGGCGTGCTGCTGACCATCGCCCTCAATCCCTGGGATCCCGCCTACCGTCTCCCCTCTCCCGATGGGAGAGGGGCTGGGGGTGAGGGCCTCCCCTCTCCCGATGGGAGAGGGGCTGGGGGTGAGGGCCTCCCCTCGCCCGTTGGGAGAGGGGCCGGGGGTGAGGGCCTCCCCTCGCCCGTTGGGAGAGGGGCCGGGGGTGAGGGCGACTACGCGCGCACCAAAAGCGGCATAGACCTGGAGCGCGCCGCCTTCTTCACCACCGCCCTCACCACCGTCATCTCGGCCATCTTCGGCGCGGTGCCCGGCTCGTTCTTCGGCAACGGCTTCGAGGTCTTTCTGGCCGAGAACATCATCCGCCTGCCCGAAAAGACCACGATGGAGTACTCCATCATCGGTCACCTGCATATCATGCTGGCGCTCATCGCCATCATGATTACGCTCATCATCGGGCGCTGGCTGGATTTCAAAGGCGCGTGGCACAAAACCGCCATGCCATTGATGATTCTCGGCTGTATCGTGCTCAACCTCGGCGTGTGGGGCGTGGTGACTCCGCTCGAACCCATCGCCCACATGATTATCTATGTCGGCGCGACGCCCTCCATGCTGGCGGCGCTCTTCCTGCTCATCTGGAGTTGGGGCAAACTCATCAAGGACGGCACGGCGCATCTCGCCAAACCGACCTTTCTGCAAAAACTCGCCGCGCTCGTGCGCGACCCACTCAAGTTTGGTCCCACCTGGCAAATGCTGTTTATGAACTTCACCACCAGCGGCATCGGCATCTTCATGGCAATCAAACTCGACGACATCTTCCGCCTCTGGCCGGCCCGCGAAGAGCGCATCGAACTGACCGGTCACTGGCACGCCCTCTCCGCCATCATCGCCACCATCATCCTGTTCTACTACGGCGACATGATCGGGCTGAAGGGCAAAGTCCGCCAGATTTACGGCTGGGCGATCATCTTCCTCTCCGACCTGGCGCTCGGCGCGGTGACGGTCTTCGAGATGAAGCGCCTGTTCATCAGCGAAGCCGAGCAGCAGCCGCTGGTCAATCTGTTGATGTACATGATTGACTTCGGCCTCGGCTTTCTGCTCGTCCTGCTGGCGGTCGTCATGGTCTGGCGGCTGATTGACCTGTTCAAACCGAAAGGCCGCTGGACGGAAGAAGCGGCTCACGAACTGGCGGAGGAGGTGGCAAAATGAAACGCATCATCCTGACCCTCGGCCTGCTCGCCGCGCTTCTGGCCTCCTGCGCCCCCGTGGACCTCAACCCGCCCGTCCCGGTTTACGACACGGGCGTGGACCCGAACGCCTGGGTACAAATCCCGGCCGGTGAGTTCTACTTCGGTCAACACAACGAGGTCGCCTATACCGACGCCTACGAAATCATGGTCACCGACGTAACCGTCGCCCAGTACGTGGACTTCCTCAACGCCGCCCTGGCCGATGGCACGGTCAAAATTTCGGGCGAGTATGTCGTTGGCTTCTACCCCGGCGACCCCTTCCACGGCAAGAAGCACGAAATCCGCATTGACCCCGGTGACTATCTCTTCGTCCCGCTGAACGACCCGGCCTCGCGTTTCACCTTTGACGGCCAGCGCTTTGCCGTCCGTCCTGGCTGGGAGAATCACCCGATGACCAACGTCTCCTGGTTCGGCGCCTGGGGCTACTGCGGCTACTATGGCTGGCGTCTACCCACCGAACTCGAATGGCAGAAGGCTGCCCGCGGCAGCGATACCCGTCCCTTCCCCTGGGGCGACGAGATCACCCGTCAGCATGCCAACTTCTACGCCAGCCGCGACCCCTTCGAGGACATGTCCTCCTACGGCTCGCTGACCACGCCGGTCGGCTTCTACAACGGCAACACGTATGACGGCTTCCAAACCGTCAACGCGGCCTCGCCCTATGGTCTCTACGACATGGCCGGCAACGTCTGGCAATGGGTCGGCGATGTGCAGCCGCAGGAAGGTTTCAGCGACCGCCTCATGCACGGCGGCTCGCGCAACACGTATGACATGGATCTGCGCATCTGGGTGCGCAACTCCGCCCCGCCGATGTACTACGGCCCGGCCGTGGGATTTCGCTGCGGGAGGTGATGAGGTAGACAGGTAGACAGGTAAACAGGTATACTTACGCCTAACATTTTCCTGTTTACCTGTGTACGTGTGTACGTGTTACGTGTGTACGTGTGTACGTGTCCAAGTGTTTAACTCTCCCTGGAGTCAGCATGACCGAACACTTCCCAAAGACCCATCCCCGACGCTCCATCCTCCAACGCGTCCGCCTCTACCTCCCCCTCATCAAAACCCTGCAAACCGGCCTGCTGCTGGCGACCGGGCTGGCAGGCTATTTGAGCGCCCACACCGGCTCGGCCCCGCTCGTCTTATTGGGTCTGGCCGGCAGCCTGTTCCTAGCCATCAGCGGCTCGACCGTCCTGAACATGTGGTACGACCGTGACATTGACGCCGTCATGAACCGCACCCATCACCGTCCCATTGCTGACGGCCGCGTCTCGCCGAACGAGGCCCTGCGCCTGGGGTTGATTCTCTCCGTCCTGGGCGTGGGCTGGGCCGTGGCGATGAGTCCGCTCTATGGGCTGATCGTCTTCGCCGGATTGTTCTTCGATGTCGTCGTGTACACGCTGTGGCTCAAGCGCCGCACCTGCTGGAGCATCGTCTGGGGCGGGATTTCGGGCGGCATGCCGGTCCTGGCCGGGCGCGTCCTGGCGACGGGTCAGATTGACCTGGTCGGCATCCTGCTGACGATGGCCGTGCTGTTCTGGATTCCCACCCACATTCTCACCTTCTCGATGCGCTTCTTCGACGACTATCGGGCGGCGCGCATCCCGACCTTCCCCTCCACCTACGGCTTCGAGACCACCCGCGCTGTCATTGCCCTTTCGGCCATCATCGCCGCCGCCAGCATCGGCGTGGCAGGCGTGATGATCGGCGTCCAGGCTGGTTTCCTGCGGCTGATGGCCGTCCTCTCGGCGGGATTGCTCCTGCTCTCGTTTGCCACCGTCTTCCGCCCCTCCGAGCGGGTCAATTACAGTTTGTTCAAGTATGCCTCGCTCTACATGCTGGCTTCGATGATTTTACTGGCGATTTGACCCTCACCCCCGTCTCCTCTCCCACTGGGAGAGGGGTAGGGGCGAGGGAGGTATCTAACCTATGAAAATGTCCCCTCTCGACCGCGTCCTTCTCCTGCTTACCGGCCTGCTCGCCGCCTATCAAGTGGCGGTGGGCATCAACGGCCTGGGGGCCGTGCCGATCACGGCCTACACCATCGGATTCGGCGTCCTGCTCGTCGCCGGATTGCTGCTCATCATCCTCGGCTTCGACGTGCTCGATTCCCCCATCGTCGTCATCGTCTCGACCATTATCCCGCTCAGCCTGTCGCTGGGGCTGGTGTGGGAACACCTCGCTGCATGGCGGACCCCCTACCTGCTCTTCGTCCTCGGCGGATTCCTGGCGATTGTGCTGACCCGCTCCCTGCCGCTGAAAGGCAAACTGCCGACCCTCGTCCTGGCCGTCGTCCACGGCGTGGCGGGGATGGTCATCTTTCTCCTGCCGAGCGTCCTGGCAGCGCAGGGAGTCACCCGCCCGGGCTTCGCCCTGGTCGGGCTGGGCGGCGCCCTCATCGGACTGGGCGGCTTGCTGCTGTCCTTCCTGAAAGCAGGCAAGCCCATCCTGCCGCGGACGACCATCCTGCGCATCCTGCCGGCCCTTCTGCTGCTGATGACCGCCGCCTTCGTGGCCGGCTTCGCGCTGGCGTAAGATCACAAACACAACAGACACAAAGTCACCCAAAGGGAAAACCTATCATTGTTCCTTGGTGCTCCTTCGTGTCCTTGGTGGTAAAAGAAAGGAGTATTCTTATGCGCAACACCTGGTGGGCCAAAACCCTTCGCATCCTCGGCATTGTCCTGATGAGCCTGACGGCTGCCTTCACCCTGCTGGGCGGCGCCGGGACGACCTGCGTAGCCCTCGACCCAACCGGCTGGGAGGGGAAATTTGCCGGCATCGCCCCCTTCCAATGGTTGTGGATTCTCTTCGTCCTGGTCGGACTCGCCGCCGGGGTCATAGGCGTGCGCGCCGTTGTCCTGCTCGTGCGCGGCCGCAAGAACGCCTATCGCTACGCACTCATCGCTCTGCTCCTCGGCACGGGCATCAACCTGATTCACGTCTTCGCCTCGCGCGCTTTGCGCGGCGCCTCCATGCCGGTGGACGCCGTGCTGTACACCAACGTCCTGACCCTTGTGATCTTCCTCCTGTTCCGCCTCCCGCCCATCTGGCAGGGCGTGAACTACGAGAAGCCGGACGGCAAAAAAGAGACCGGCAAACACGCCGCGGCCATCTCGCTCGTTTTGGTCGGCCTGCTCACGCTCACCATCCAGTACCTGATGGCGCCTACCCACACCATCGGCGGAGTCAACTGGGCCGACGCCTGGCCCACCACCCTGACCCTACTCGGCGCAGGTCTGATTCTCGCCGGAATTGGTCTGGGCGCTTACCGGCAATTTGCCCCAGCCAGGAAAGAAGTCGGCGCACAAGCGTAAACGCAAGACACGACAAAGACCACAGCCTTCCGGCAGATCTCGGGAGGCTGTTTTGTTGTAGAATGGGGGATGTGATGGTGAAACAACTCACCGTACTCTCTGCCCTCTGATCCCCACTCTTTTCTTTTGCCCTGGCGTCTTCCTGCTGACTAAGGTGACCTGAGTTCGGAATAAAAATTTCACCACCGAGACACAGAGTTTTAATCCTAATTTTTTGTATTTTCTCGGCGTTCTCAGCCTCTCTGCGGTGACTATTTGGGCTTTTTTGCGCTAACCCGAACTCAGATTAAGGTGAATTTTTATGAAACGTTTAACCCTGATAGTGGCTTTTCTGCTGCTTACAACCCTGGCTTGTGAAGGGACAACGCCTCCGACATCCTTCTCGCCAACGCCTGTACTCGACCGTTTGGCTGCCATCCCGGCGGATGCAATCAAGATCACACCAGAGACCGATGTATATCCGGTCAAATCCGAAACAGACGAATACGCCGACCCTGTCCCATTACCCTTTCCCATCAATACGAGTGGGGCTGAAGATTCTGCTTTTGTGATGCCAGATGGAAAAACGCTGTATGTTTGGTTCACTCCTTCGCCGGCCATCCCGGTTGAACAACAACTCCTTGATGGTGTGACCGGCATTTATACTTTCCAGAAAACAGAGACCGGCTGGACCGCCCCTCAGCGCGTCTGGTTGCAAGACCCCGGCAAGGTCTCGCTTGACGGCTGCGAATTCGTGCTGGGAAATACCATGTGGTTCTGCTCAGTTCGTGAAGGTTACACAGGCATCCACTGGTTCACCGCCGAATTCGTCAATGGAAAATGGCAAAATTGGAAGAATGCCGATTTCGATCCCGCCTACGAAGTGGGTGAATTGCACATCACCGCCGATGGGGAGGAACTTTACTTCCATTCATCGCGCCCTGGCGGATTGGGTGCATACGACCTGTGGGTTTCACAAAACGTCAACGGCGTCTGGCAGGAACCCATCAACCTGACAATGCTCAATTCAATCTACAACGACGGCTGGCCCTTTGTGACCCAAGATGGTCTAGAACTATGGTTTACGCGCGTCGCCGGCGCGCCTGAGTTGTGGCGCTCCAAACGCGTCAATGGTGTATGGACGCAGCCCCAGAAGATGTTTGCGCCTTTTGCAGGCGAAGCCTCGCTGGATACTGCCGGCAATGTCTATTTCACCCATCATTTTTACAAAGACAACCTCATGCTCGAAGCCGACATTTACGTTGCTGTCAAGAAGTAGACAAATCCAATCTCAGCCGGTTCTGCATTTGCCATACCTTCTGCATCAGACCGGGCATCTTCCCTTTGACGAACGCGGGCGGCTGGTTGGTGAGCGCATCGGGCCTCCGATTACACTCCAGGCCCTTGGTTTACTTGGAAATCTGACCCACGCCCTACCTTAATTGCTTTTACCCAACTGCCGCTCTATTTCCTGCCGAACAAGTTCCCGCTTCAGAATCTTGCCAACGGTGGACTTTGGCAATTCGGTTCGGAATTCAATATGGGTCGGCACCTTGAACGGAGCCAGCCGCTGGCGCGCCCAGGCCTGGACCTCGGACTCGGTCAACGTTTCCCCAGGCTGGACCACGATCCAGGCCTTGACCGTTTCCCCGCGGTACGCATCCGGAATCCCGGCGACGGCGACCTCCAGCACCTTGGGGTGCGCCGCAATGACTTCCTCCACCTCCCGCGGCCAGACCTCCATCCCCCCCGGCTTGATCAATTCCTTTTTGCGGTCAACAATGTAGAAATAGCCATCGGCATCCATGCGGGCAATATCGCCGGTGTACAGCCATCCATCCCGCAGCGCGACCTTCGTCTCCTCCGGCATGTTGTGATAGCCCTGCATCACCTGCGGGCTACGGATGATCAACTCACCCGCTTCGCCGACCGGCAATTCGGTCACCCCGTCTTCGAGACTGACAATGCGGGCATCTACATCGGGCAAAGGCAGGCCAATGGAGCCAAAGCGGTTTTCACCCTGCAGGGGATTGCAATGGGTGGCGGTTGGCGCTTCTGAAAGTCCGTATCCCTCCACAATGCGCCCGCCGGTCAACGACTCAAATTTCTCTTTGGTTTGCTTCATCAGCGGCGCCGAACCAGAAATACAGGCTTTGACGCTGGTCAAATCCACCTGCCCGGCAACGACATCTTTGTGATTGTTGATGGCATTGTAAAGCGTGGGCACAGCCGGGAAATAGGTCACGCGGTGCTCCTGAATGGTCGCTAACAGCGTGTCAATGTCGCGCGGGTTGGGGATGATTGCCAGCCGGGCGCGCAGGGCAATCCCCAGCAGCATCCCACAAACCATGCCGTAGATGTGGTAAATCGGCAGGGCGAGCAGAAAGGTCTCTTTTTCCTCCTCCAGCGTGGACATCCAGGCTTTGAACTGCAGCATATTGGCCACCAGATTGCGATGGAGGGCAATGGCTCCTTTTGAAACACCGGTTGTCCCGCCCGTGTATTGGAGCAAAGCCACATCGTCCGGCCCCACCCCCACACCGGCAATCGGCTCAGCCGTCAAAAGGTCTTGAAAGCGCAAATCTTCCTCTGCCACTGACGTTTCGCCGGTCACGATGACGCGGCGGATGTGAGTGGCTGGTTGCGCAACTTTGAGACGTTCGTAAAGCGTCTCTGCGGCAAAGACGGCCGTAATCCCGGCATCATTGACCTGATGAGTGATTTCATGAGGGGTGTAGAGCGGGTTGATGGCGACCACCGCCGCTCCGGCCTTCAGGATTGCAAAGTAAGCCAGCACAAACTCGGGGCTGTTGGGCATGAAAATTCCCACGCGTTCCCCTTTGCCAATCCCCAAATGGCGCAAAGCGCCCGCCAGGCGACTGCTCAGCAGGGCTACCTGCTGATAGGTGAGATTCTGGGAACGGGATAGAATGCAAAGATGGTCGGGGCAAAGACGGGCAGCCTCATCCAGAAAATGAAAGACTGGAACGGCAGGATATTCAAGATGCGCTGGAACGCCAGCATCGTAGTGAGAAAGCCAGGGTCGGGTATTCATAGGGCGCAGTATAGCGGGAAATCCGCGTCAGGTCAAATAGCGGTTTCTGTGTTGGTCAAAAAATTTCGAATTTCGGCTTCAACTTCATCAGGGGTGGTTTTGCCAACTTCGAACCATCGGATGAGCGGATCGCTCAATTTAAACCAATTGGCTTGTCTGCGAACAAAGACGCGTGTGGCGCGTCGCATTTCGACTTTGGCCTGCTCTTCGCTCCATTCGCCGCTTACTACTCGACAGCATTCCCGATAACCGATAGCCGACATGCTTGGCAGATGGGGAGAATAACCCTGTGCCAGCAGGCTGCGCACTTCATCCAGCAAACCGGCGGCAAACATGGCTTCGATGCGGGCGTCAATGCGGGCATAGAGTTCGGGACGCGGACGCGTCAGGCCAATGGTCAGCAAACGGTATGGGCTTTTAGTCTGGACTCGTTGCTCAGAGAATTTGCAGCCGGTAGTGCGGATGACCTCCAGCGCCCGAATTGTGCGGCGCAGGTTGCGCGGGTCAATTGCCGCTGCTGCGTCCGGATCGACTTTGCGCAATTCTTCGTGTAGCCAAATATAACCTTTTGTCTCAGCCAGAGATTCTAACTCGGCGCGCAGGTTCATATCCGGACCTGTGGCTGGCGGCGCCCAGCCCCGCGTGACCGCGTGGATGTATTGTCCTGTCCCGCCCACCAGGAAGGGCAAATGCCCTCGGGCGTGGACTTCTGCTATCGCTGCCGCGGCGGCCTTTTGAAACAGGGCCAGGCTCCAGGTCTCGTTTGGAGCCGCCACGTCAATCAAATGATGGGGGACACGCGCGCGTTCATCCAAAGTCGGTTTGGCCGTGCCGATATCCATCCCGCGGTAGAAAAGGCGCGAATCGGCAGAGATGATTTCGCCGTTTAGTCGTTCGGCCACTTGTATCGAAATTTCTGTCTTGCCGACTGCGGTTGGGCCGACGATAACAATCAGAGGGATTTCATTTTGCTCAGCCAAGTGCGTTTTCAAAATGTTGAATCTGCGGCCGGTTGCCTGGCCGGCCAAGAATGGCTATTACATCAATCTGCCAGTGTTCAATGCCATGTTCAGCGGCGTAGTGTTCAGCCGCAGCCAGCATGTGTGCCTGCTTGCGCGAGTTGACCGATTCTTCCGGATTGCCGAGTTTATCAGATGAGCGCGTTTTGACCTCGATGAAGAAGGTTGTTTCGTCCTGTTGTGCTACCAGGTCAATCTCGCCATACGGCGTGCGTGCGTTATGCGCGATAATCTTGAAGCCTTTGGCGGCGAGATATGCGGCTGCGGTGTTTTCGCCCCAGCGACCCAGTTCCTGGCGACGGTTGGTCATCGTATGAATCTTTCCCATGTAGTGCGCAGGCGCACTCCCAGTTGCTGCTGGCGGGGGGAGGCCTCTTCAATGAGTTTCTGATAGCGTTCAAGCATTAGGCGTGTGGTGTGTTCAATGGCATATTTTTGGGCCGCCTGGCGTGCTGCATTACTCAGTTTGAGCCGCAGGTCTTTGTCAATACACAGGCGTGTCATATGGGCGGTAAACGCTGCCAAATCATGGCTGGAGAGCAGCCCCGTATAGCCATCTTCTACGATGTCGCCGACGCCTACCGAATGGATTCCAAGCACGGGCAAGCCAGCGGCCATCGCCTCGATCACTGAAAGCGGATGAACTTCGGTGATCGAGGCTGTAACAAACAGATCGCTCATTGCCAGGCAAGGGGCAACTGCTTCATGTGGTTGCATGCCCGTAAAGTGAATGTGATGGGGTGCTGTGGATTGTTTCGCCTGTGCCCGAAGAGATTCTTCCAGTGGGCCGCCGCCGATGAACAGCAGATGTGCTTGCGGGACGGTTTCGACCACTCCGTTGAAGGCTTGCAGCAGGAACTCGAGGTTCTTTTCGGGAGCCAGCCGTCCGGCATAGACCAGCAGGACATCTTCGCGGCCAAATCCAAATTCTGCTCGGCAGTTGCCATCGGCTGCCTGGAAGATTTTTATGTCCACCCCGTTGGGGACAATTTCGATGGGAGTGGTCACTCCCAGTTTCCGCAGAACGCCTGCCATGCCTTCTGAAGGTGAGATGACCATATCTACCGCTTCGCAGAAAGATGGCATGTAGGTTCGGAGTAATCCCTCTGCAATTTCATCCGGCAGTCCCAAGTAAGTCTGAGCGTATAAATCGTACCGCGTGTGATTGGTAAAGACGATGGGGATGCGTAACGGACGGCAATAGCGCAGGGCCAGCCGTCCGCTCAGGAATGGATGATGCACATGGACAACATCCATTCTCTGAAGCAAGTGTTTAGCCGCTCGGCTGTAACTAAGTGAAAGATAATACCCCGTGTCCATCAATGGCACACCTGGCGAGCGAATCACATGCAATTCGTCATCTGAATAATCCAGGTCGCCGAAGGTAAAGACATATACCTCGTGCCCGGCCCGCTCCAGGTAACGTTTGTTTAAGTCAATGTAATTTGTGATGCCACTGATGTGAGGTTTGTAGGTGTCGGCCATCATGCCGATACGCATATCATCATCCTCCTGGCGTCAAATTGAGCCGGCTGACGGCTTCACTGACGTCATTTGGCCAGACAAAGATGCGGTTATACGGCAAGACTTTGATGTACTCTTGGGGATAGTAAATTTCGCGCGTGGTCATGTCCACACAATAGCGTGAGATCCACGATGGATTAGATTCGCGGAAACGTCCGCCGCTGGCCACCAGTTTTTTTGTAACATCGTAGAGTTTGACGCACATGCGAAACTCATAGCCGGTCAACATATTGGCGTCGGCCCAAGCGCCGCGCCCTTCGTTGAAAGCCGTTTCGGCAGCATCGTGCAGCAAAGTCAGGTCAAGATGTTGCGGCAAACTGGGATAGACTGGAAAGGGGGCTGCCCAACCATTGGCAACCATCAAGAGATTGAATGTGGCGCGTTCCATGCGGTTGAGCGTGGCGCGTTCTTCTGGACTGTAATTGGGGGCGACATAGGCCAGCACGCGGCCGTAATCATCAAATGGCTGGTCGGCCACGCGCAGAAAGACAGAGCGGTGTTTCCCATTGCCGAGTTTGAGTTTCTCATCCACCAGTGCTTGCAATGCTTGCATGGCTTGCTGCCCTTGTTGCTCATGCAATGTCCCGGCCCGGCCGGTGGCCAGTTTGGGATAGAGATAAGCAGCCAGATGGTCATCTACCTGACTTTTCCCTTGTCTTAACCACTCGGCCAATTCTGCCAGTTTATCGTCCATTTTGGATGGCTTTTGGTTAGCGGGGTAATGCAATTCGGGTGTGTCTATGCTCAACATGCGAATGGACATGGCGACATAGGGTGTGTCACCATCGGTAGCGCGGAGGAATTGTTTGCTGCCAAGCGAGTCCAATTCGATACCGTTTGGGTCCCAAAAGATGGCTACCTTTGACATGTTTGTCTCCTTTTTCTGAGTACCTGAATGACCGCTTACCGCCGAGACGCAAGGTATATAGAGACTATGCTCGATGAAGAACTCTGCGCTCTCAGCGTCTCTGTGGTGAGTCTTTGCAGGCGTGTCAATTAAACTGCAAAAAACTGTTTCTGGCTTCGTCTCAATGCTATGTTCTGTTTTGTGCAAACTCAATATAGTCCTGGGTTACCGTTTCCTGCCCGCTCACGCCAAATAACGTGAGCAGTTCGGTTGCCAACGCTGCTTTACGTTCAGCATCTTTGCGGCTCCAGGTTCGGCTCTTGATCTCTACAAAATGTCCAAGATTAGGTTGTTCAACCGTATCCAGGTTGACAAAAAACTCTGTGTCTTTGTAGCGAATTAACCAGCGGTGGCGATCCTTATACAGGACTTGTTCTGACTTGGGCTTAAAGTATTCCCGATAAAACCGCAACGTATAGGTGGCAGGAGCAAGATAGCGGCTGCGTGAAAGCAGGACGTCGTGCGCAAATTGGTTCTCGCGTGCTGGCCCCAAGAGAGTCAAGCGGGTGCGGACATTGGTGACATTTCCCTTCTCGTCAATCAGGTTATCCTCGCGGAAACGTACTCTGCCTTGCATTGGGTCGTCGAACTCGAAATAATTGTCGTATTGACGGTAATGTTTATAGCGCACAATCTCAATTTCAGGGCGTTTCAGGGCTTCGCGGACCGTGGCTGGGTCCGACAGCCGGACCTTGACCTGCACCTCGAACGATTCCACTTCACTTGAACCGCCCAAGGCAATTAATTTTGAAAGCACCGATTGCTCGCGTGCCAACAGGAAGGAATCAATTTTGTGGGCGTATTCCTGGGCTGCAATGGCCAGATCGTCTTCATTGAGTGTGAGCAGGCGATGTTGACGCATCAGCCATTTGCCGTTGACCATGACATCGGTTACATCGGTAGCCTTGGCAGCATATACGATTTGCGCATAGACATTGTCCGGGTCACGGCGGAAGCGGGGGATATTATTCAGGCGGGCAATGTCCACCAGAATCAAATCGGCGCGTTTTCCTGCCTCAAGCGAACCGGTCAGGTGTGAGATGTGAAGCGCCTTGGCGCCTAGCCGGGTGGCCATTTCCAGGGCTTGCACGGCTGGAACAGCCGTCGGATCGTTGCTTGAAGCCTTGGCAACAAAAGATGCCAGGCGGACTTCTTCAAACATGTCCAAATCGTTATTGGAGGCTGGGCCATCGGTTCCGATACCTACGTTCAGGCCTACCTCAAGCATCTTTGGTACGGGTGCAAACCCAGATGCCAGTTTGAGGTTGGATGATGGATTATGTGCTACACCGGCGTTGTAGTGTTGAAGCGTGAGGATTTCGCCGCTGTCAATGTGGACGCAATGGGCGGCAAGCACTTTGGCCTCAAACAGTCCTTGTTTCTTTACATATGGGACAACCGGCATGCCGCGTTCCTGGCGCATGTTCTCTACTTCCAGCGCCGTTTCGGCAATATGGGTGTGTAGAGGAACATCGAATTCGCGCGCCAACTCAGCGGTGGCGCGCAGGATTTCGTCGGTGCAAGTGTAGGGCGCGTGTGGAGCAACCGAGGGGACAATGAGCTGATGATCTTTCCAGCGTTGGATGAACTCTCGCGCCGCAGCCAGTGAATCTTCATATGAACGGGCATCGGGTGCAGGGAATTTCATCACAGTTTGCGAACATACGGCGCGCAAGCCGGCTTCGCTGGTGGCCTGAGCAACGCTTTCCTCAAAATAGTACATGTCTGCAAATGCAGTGACGCCGGAGCGGATCAACTCAGCGCAGGCCAAAAGGCTTCCCAGCCGGACAAAATCGGGGGAGACAAACTCTCGTTCTACCGGCATCATGTAGCCCATCAGCCAGACATCCAGCCGTAAGTCGTCGGCCAGACCACGCAGAAGAGTCATTGGGATGTGGGTATGGGCATTAATCAAGCCAGGCATGAGGACCTTGCCGCCGCAGTCAATAACTTCGGCAGCGTTGAATTGTGCTTTGATTTCTGCCTCAGGGCCGACAGCCAGGATCGAATCCCCTCCTATGGCCACAGCACCCGGTTCGTATTGGTCACGCGCTTCATTCATGCACAAAACATGTGCATTGACAAGCAAGAGATCTGCATTTTTTATCATTTAGCCTCCAATCGTTTGGCGAATCATGGTTCCCAGTTGAGAAAGGTCTTCAACACTCTCACATTTTCTTCGAAATCGGTATCGCGATGGTTTCGGAGCTCAATATCCACCGCTGCAATCCCATGTACAGAAGATGCCCAGTCGGTCAAGTTGCCGGTGTAATTACAACCGGTATCCATGGGAGGGTAGGAATAGGGGCTGACTTTTTCTAATGCCCGAGCCAGCCTATCAGATTTGGGCAGGGTGGGTACGCCGCCGGCAAAGATTCCCAGGGCTGCGCTGTGATAACTAATCAGGGCGTCAAAATTGTGTTTTTCGATGAAAGCCATCAGGGCTTGCGTTTCTGGTTCTGAGGCCGCATATTCCCCAGCGCTGGTGGGCAGGTAATTCCAGCAGCCTTCGCGGTCCCATTCGGCGGCCCAACGGTAGGGCCAGTTGCGATTTAAGTCCACACCCCGATCGTTGACCCGACCGGTGCGGTCGTGCGCTCTGGCGGCACCATCCGGGTTGAGAAGGGGCAGAATATACAGCGTTTTGTCTGCTGGGACGATGTCGGGGTTTTCGCTGATGTAGTCAATTAACTGATAAGCCAAAACAACAGTGTTCCATTCGTTACCGCCGTGAATGCCTGCCACGATTAGGCGTTCTCGCTTACCTGTACCAAACCGGTAAACATCAATCGGTCGGCCGGAAAAAGATGCGCCGATCTTGTATGGTCCATAAGGCCCGCTTGGATTTATCTCTTCACTGAAGTCGTTTGAAGCGGGCGTGACCGATGGCAGGGAAAACAGGTCTGGCGTCCAGTAGACGAGTGGGGTAGGGGTCTGTTCTGGCGCATGTGCAAAGACGGGTTGACTGCTGGCATGGCTCAGCCCTAGGCTGCCGGCTGCCAATCCCAGGACGATGACCAGCCCCAAGTTGATTATCCAGATGATCTTGACCAGACGGGCAGAGACGCGTGGCAGTTTCACCTTGGTTCAACCTCCAGCCGCAGCCAGTCAAGAGCCATGTTGACAGCCCAGCGCGGTGCGTTGCGTGGGTGTCCGCCGTAGGTCAATTGTTGCTCTTGGTCAGCAATTGGTGTGTGCAGGTGCAAATGAACACTTACCTGTTCCTTGTGCGGGGTGACGATAACGCCCAATCCAACATTGGTGTGATATTTTTGACAGGTTTGGCGAACTGTCTCGGCGAGCAGGTTATTTGCCAGGGATGGGAGTATATCTACAGGTACGCGATCCAGACCGGGTCCAGACAAACGATGCGCCAGATGTCCATCACAGCCAGACTCCACGGCAGAAAGTGTCCAGCCTCGCTTTGCAAGTGTTTTCATGATGACATCTTCCAGCGTCTCGTCATCTGCGCCGAAAATTGCCCGGCCAAGCCGTTGACGAATCTCTTTCTCCAGTTTATCTATCTGGCGTTTTGCTTGTTCAAGCGTTTTGGCTTTGGCAGTGATGCGCACATCTACAATGCCGGAGTGCGCTGCCAGCCCTACGCTGGGGTTGGACCATTGCTCCAGGTCGCCGATTTTTTCGTCAATCAGACCCTCGCTAACACCGGAGGTATGCAGGACGCGCACCAGGATGATTTCATGCAGGTTGTATCGTTTTTGCAAATAGGGCAAGACATTTTTGTTGAGCAGCGTTTCCATTTCGCGCGGGACGCCGGGCAGGGAAATCACGGCTTTGCTACCATGCTCAACAATAAAGGCTGGGGCGGTGCCAACCGGGTTAGAGATAACTTGAGCACCGCGAGGAACGTAAGCCTGACGTTTTTGGTTTTCGGTGGGAGTGCGCCCATAACGGGAAATACGTTCGACGATTTGTTCCCAAAGTTCGGGGTGATATTCAAGTTCGATGTTAACCGCTTGGGCGACCGCCTGCCGGGTAGGATCATCTACGGTTGGGCCAAGCCCGCCAGTGGTGATAACAATGTCGGCACGCTCCAGCGATTCTTGAATCGCCTGTGCAATGCGTTCTGTATTATCACCAATGGTGATGGTACGGTAGAGATCCACGCCAACGCTACGCAGGGCCAGGGCGACGGTCCGTGTGTTTGTATCTACGGTTTCGCCGAGGAGCAATTCGGTTCCAATGGTGATGATTTCAGCAGAGGGCATATTCAACCTGGTGTTATAAGGGAAAAAAGCCAAGCGGTAGGCTTGAGACGATGCTACCCATTATATTCGCAGGCTTTGTTCCTTGTCAAAGCAGGATGGGAGTTGTTTTCTGGTTGACTATGTCTGGTATGGCATACATAAAAACAAGAAGCGCAGAGAGGGGCTCTGCGCTTCTTAACCTGTGGGTGTATTTTTATTCCATGCCCAGGTAGGCTTTTTGAACCATCTCGTTCTTCTTCAAATTCTCAGCGGTGTCATGCAGGACGATGTTGCCGGTCTGCAATACGTAACCGCGTGAGGCAATCGAAAGAGCCATAAGGGCATTTTGTTCAACTAAGAGGACGGTGGTGCCTTCTTTGTTGATTTGGACGATGGTTTCAAAGATCGCTTCAACCAGGACAGGTGCAAGACCCATGGAAGGTTCGTCCATCAGGATGAGTTGAGGACGTGCCATCAGGGCGCGTGCCATGGCCAGCATTTGCTGTTCGCCGCCGGAGAGCGTACCCGCAACCTGAGAGCGACGTTCTTTCAGACGTGGGAATAGGTTGAAGATGCGCTCAAGATCGGGGGCAAAATTTTTGTCCTTGCGGCTGTAAGCGCCCATGTCCAGGTTTTCTGAGACGGTCAGGCGGCCAAAGATGCCGCGTCCTTCGGGCACCATGGAGACGCCTTTGTAAACAATTTCATGGGCTTTGAATTGACCTAAGTCTTCACCATTCAGGGTGACTTTGCCCTCGCGCGGCCGTAAAATGCCGGTGATTGTACGCAGGGTGGTCGTCTTACCAGCCCCGTTGGCACCAATGAGGGTGACGATTTCACCCTTTTCCACCTTCATGGAGATGCCCTTCAGGGCATGAATGTTTCCATAGTAGGTATGGACGTTTTCAAGTTCAAGCATAGCCATAGGACATCTCTCCTTATAGGGTGGCCGAGACCTGGGTCGTTAGGCCAGAAGCGGCACCGCGTCCAAGATAGGCTTCAATCACACGAGGGTTGCGTTGGATTTCCGCGGGTGTGCCTTCGGCGATCTTAATGCCGAAATCCATTACCGAGATTTGTTCGCTGATGTTCATCACCACGCGCATGTCATGCTCAATTAGCAAGATTGTGATTCCTGCCTCGTCACGTAACTTGCGGATGAACTGGTTCATCTCTTCGGTCTCGTGTGGGTTCATGCCTGCGGTTGGCTCATCAAGTAAGAGCAATTTGGGCCTGGTTGCCATCGCGCGTGCCATTTCAAGCCTGCGTTGAGCACCGTAAGGCAAGTTGCGCGCCAGTTGGTCGCCCAAACCGGTCAGCCCAACAAAATTGAGCCAGCGTTTGGCTTCTTCCAGGGCTTCTCTCTCTTCCTCAGTGTATTTTTTTGTGTAGAGTACAGCGTCGTACCAGCCCGCCTTGAGATGGGTGTGTTGGGCTACCAGCAAGTTCTCAATAGCGGTCATGTTTGAGAACAGGCGGATGTTTTGGTAGGTGCGGGCAATACCCCGGCGCGTGACACGATCTGGTGGAAGACCCTGGATTTCCTCGCCATTGAAGATGATTTTGCCTTCTTCGGGGCGGTAAAAGCCGGTCACGCAGTTGAAGAAAGTGGTCTTGCCGGCGCCGTTTGGTCCAATGATGCTGGAGATGGAATATTCCGGAATCTCGACGTCGAACTCGTTGACTGCTACCAAGCCGCCAAAGCGTTTGGTAACTTTTTGTGCACTAAGTATGGATGCCATTTTACATCTCCTCTATCAGTCTGCCGCTGCCGGGGCTTTTTCTTCAGCGTGTAATTCGCGTTTCATTGCCTCTGCGGGCCACAGACCTTCTGGCTTGACCAACATCATGACTACCAGCAAGGCGCCATAAACCAGCATGCGGAATTCACCAAATTCGCGTAACAGATCTGGAAGACCAACCAGTGCTAGAGAACCGGCTACCACGCCTGGAATGCTGCCCATGCCGCCAACGATGATTAAACACAAGGCGTTGAGTGAAACCATCAGTGTGTAACTTTGCGGGTATGTGGAACTCAACCGGCCGGCAAACAGAGCACCTGCCAAACCGCCAAGCGCCGAACTGATAATTACTGCCAGCAGTTTGACGTTTATCAAGTCAATTCCCATGGCTTGCGCCACGTCTTCGTCCTCGCGAATGGCCATCCAGGCGCGGCCTTGACGGCTGTCGCGCAATCTGATGGACAGAAAGATGCCCACGATGACGAAGAACAGAATGACATAGTAAATGGTCTGTTGAATCTGGAATCCTGGGATGGCTTTTGTCAGCCAGATTGCAATACCAGGGCGGGCGATTTGAGTGATGCCGTTTGAACCGCCTATCCACGGCTTGAGCAAGTCGGAACCAGCCAGGATGCGGATGATCTCGCCAAAGCCTAAGGTGACGATGCCCAGGTAGTCGCCGCGCATGCGCAGAACGGGGATGCTGAGCACAACGCCAGCAATGATGGCCACAAGCAAGGCTACTGGCATGGCTGCAATCCAGGGGATGGGGTTAGCAGATGTTTCAGGCGAAGTGAGCACCCCTACGGTGTAAGCACCAAGCGCATAGTAAGCAACAAAGCCCAGGTTGAACATGCCGGTGTAACCCAGCAGGATATTCATGCCCAGCCCCATGAGGATGTAAATCCCAACGTTGTCTAACACTTCGCTGAAATAGACACCCAGAATAGGTGGGACAAGTAAAAGCCCAATTCCTGCTACAAGCCAGGCAGCATATTTTTTGGGACCTTTTTGCTGGAAGATGGAAACAGATGCTTTTTCTGCAGGCTGTTTGCTCTTCAGGTAACTCAATCCAAAGGCCACTACTAAAATGGCTGCCACACCTGGATACGACAGGCCTTTGATGGCCAGCATCCAGGAGAGAATGACACTTAGATTGCCCCATTGTTCAATGGTCACGCGGAAGAGGTCGGCCAGCAGCCCCAGCATAATAATTGCCACCAATGAGTTATTGATGGCTTGGCGGGGCCACCCTTTCACCTGGTTGACCAGCACGCCCGCCAGGCCTGATATGGCTCCAACGATTATCAGGACGACCAATCCCACGTAGGGTCCGGTTCCAAAAGATAGAATTTTGTACAATTCGGGGCTGGCATTAAGCAAGACGGAGCGCAGGTTAACCAGGGTGCCAACAATAGGTAGCAAGCCTGTTACGAAACCTCCCACCGCACCGGTTAACATGGCGCCTAATGCAGATTGACGCAGGTTGTCTTTGACTAGTTTTCCACTTGCTGAGCCGGTCAGGTAGAGTGTGCCGACAATCAGCACCTGACTCATGGTGAAGAGTCCGCCGATAATCTCGCGCCCTTTGAAGGCCTCCAGCATGCCGATTAGGGAAATGAGCAAAAGGACAACACCAGCAACCAGGCCGCGCTCAAAGGCGATTCTCCAGAACGATTTTTCGTTTTCCATTGATACCTCGCTTCCTTAAGCCTTCTTGGTGGCCAGGCGTTCGCCTAGAATACCGGTCGGACGGAAGATCAAGATGAAGACCAGCAGGACGAAGGCAATCGCGTCCTTGAGCTGGTTCGGGGCTGGCACACCCAGACCGTCCAGGAAGATATTCGGCCCCATAGCCTCAATAATGCCCAGGAACATGGCACCGATCATAGCACCGACAACGTTGCCAATACCTCCCACAACTGCCGATGTAAAGGCTTTTAGGGCAGGGAAGAAGCCCATTGCAAAGGCTACCTGATGGAACATAAGCGCGTAGAGAAAACCGCCCGCTCCCGCCAGTGAGCCGCCAATCATAAATGTAGCGCTGATGATTTGATCTACATCAATACCCATCAGCGCTGCAGTGTCTTTATCTTCTGAAACGGCCCGCATGGCCTTGCCAAGTTTTGTGAACTGCACCAGGCTGTATAGAATTGCCAGCAAGACAAAAGCCGAAATCAGGATGACAATGTAAACAATCTGGATGTCCATGCCAAAGACTGGTGTTCGGCCTTTGAGAATGTCCAGTTGGGGGTAGTCCTTAATACCTGAGCCAAACAGGCCCTTATAGGTGTACAGCAGGAAGAACGAAACCCCAATGGCTGTGATGAGCGGAATCAGGCGCGGTGCTTTCCGCAGAGGCCGATAAGCGATACGCTCTGCAAGGAAAGCAATAGACATGGAGATGAACATCGAGAACAGCGCAATCAGGATCAGGCCGATGATAGGTTGTTTTGCAAGGAAGCCGCTGTTATCCAATGCCCGTGCCAGGTAATAGGCTATCAACGGTCCGCCTGAGAAGATTTCACTATGCGCGAAGTTAATCATTCGCAGAATACCATAAACTACGGTATAGCCAATGGCAATCAGCGCATAGATACTGCCAAGTGTTAGCCCGGTGACAATCAGATTTTGCCAGGCTGCAGAATCGTATTTGCCGCTACTTAGGGTGGCAACAGAACCCCAAACCACCCCCAGGATGATAATCAAGCCGATTCCCCACATGAGGATATCGGTTGCTGAAATGCGTTTCAGCCAGTTTTTCAACATGGGCGCTCTCCTACGAGCAGATTTTCGTGGGCAGGGGCGAGGGAGACCTCGCCCCTGCTTCTTGCAAGTTTGCTACTCAACAACCTCTGTTTGATTGGGGTTTATGGGTAGACTTTCTTGGGGTTGGAATCGGCAGCAGCGCCGGGGTTCCAGGTAGCCGGATCGGAGTTGGTGACCTGGTAGACAGCGATCTTCGGATCAGCGCAGTCGCCGCTCGCAGAGCAGGTCAAATTGCCGGTCAGGCCCTTGTAGTCCTTGGTAGCCGCAATTGCATCGCGCAGGGCTTGGCGACCAATGTAGAGGGTGCCATCCACGTCCACAGCAACTTTCTCAATGGCGGCAAAAATGAGGCCGGCAGCGTCATAGGCATGGGCGTGGAAGACGTTCAACACCTTCTCGCCGTACTTTGCCTCATACTTTTCCTGGAATTTGGTGTAGGCATCACCAAAGACGGTGAAGTCTGGGCTGGAGAGATACATGCCATTGGAAGCCTCACCAGCAGCCTTCAAGAAGTCGGGCGTGTAAATGCCATCGGCACCCATCAGGGCGGTGTTCTCCAGGCCAGGAGTCTCTTTGGCTTGAGCGGTGATGAAGCCACCCGCTGCTACAAAGATCGGGTAGTAGAGAATATCTGGCGGGTTAGCCGCAATTGAGGTCAGGACCGAGCGCATGTCGGTGTCGGTCGGCTGCACAGCGCCCTGATAGACCACCTCGCCGCCCAGTTCTTTGAAGCGGGCCGCAAAGACCTGTTGCAGTTGATCGGCATACAGCGAGCCGTCATGGACGGTCGCGGCCTTGCGGGCGCCCAGTGAGTTATAGGCAAACTCAGCAGCCACAGCCCCCTGAACCTTGTCGTTGTGGGCGGTGCGGAAATAGCCAGGAACATGCTTGGCCGGGTCGGTCAGGTCAGGCGCCGTGTTGGAGGGCGAAATCATCGAGAAACCAGCCTCGCTCAAGATGGGGAAGCCAGCGCGGGCTTCGCTCGAGCAGGAGGTGCCAACGATGGCCACAATGCTCTTGTCGGTGGACAGTTTGGTAGCCGCAGCCTGGCCACCTTCCGCATTACAACCGGTGTTCTCGCCTACCAGTTCGATGGGGTGGCCGAGCAGAGTGCCGCCACGGTCATCAATTTGAATTTCAATACCGCGCTTGGAGTCAGTTCCCAGCGAAGCATCCGGGCCCTCAACAACCAGGGCGTAGGCAATGCGAATCGGTGCGCCTTTTTCTACGACAACACAACCCAGAGGATCGGTGCACTCATAGGTTTTGCCGCCCTTGGGGGCGCATGCGCTCAAAAGCACCGTGACGACCATAAAAATGGACGCCACCACGAACAAACGTTTTGACATAATACTTTCTCCTCCGTACATAATTTTTTGAACAGGGATCCCATAGTTCGGGTGAAGTCGAATACGCCGACCAGGCGCGTCGGATGTCGGACACCACCTCCTTATAAATCAGTGTTGGGACTGCGGACTTAAAAGACATACAAAGAATCCACTCCACAGATTCCTTGACGACAAAGGTCCGGAGCCCTTCTTCCATGTTTTATATCGTACAAAAAATTTTTTTCGAGGTCAAGTATTTTTGGCGTTTTTTATGTTTTTTTTATCTAAGTGTTTCTGGTCCGTAAGATTAGGCGGAGCAAGCGCTTACTTTCCCCTTGGGTTGTACAGCAACTCTTCTCGAATTCGCAAGTCCAGGTTGCGCATTTTCATTGCCAGGTCGGCGGCCAGGTTGTACATCAGCCGGTAGCCCAATTGAGGGTAGGTTTCGCAGAGCATCATTAGTTTTTCGCGTGGAATAAACACAACCCGTGTGCGTTTGCCGGTTGCACGAACACTGGCAGAGCGAAAGCCTTCGTCCACCAGCGCTATTTCGCCAAAGGATTGTCCTCGCCGAAGGGTAGCCACCACACTTTCTGGCGTGGCTTCTGTGCCGGGTTTGCTGACGAGCGCCGGGTTGACCACAACCTCAACCTCTCCCTCAAAAATGATGTACAGTTCTTTTGTATGGGCATTTTCCTGGATGATGTATTCTCCCCCCAAAAAAGTCCTTTCCTGGCAGATGGCAGCCACCATTTCTAATTGGGTTGGTGTCAGTTGATAGAAGATATCACACTGTTTTAAGAAGTCGACCAGTGAACTCATATCTGCCTCCTTAGGTATCTCTTTATGGGTAGTGTAGCATATGTGCAGACAGAACACAATTCGTTTTCCAGGTGAGTTTGCAAGGCAATTTTGAGCAAGTCCTTTTGCTGCAATGCATGTGCACAGTTGACATAAACTAGTGAGCAAGACCAGGATGTGGCCATCCTGTCTTGCTCACTAACGAAGAAGGGGCTTATTTTCTGACCGGTTGGAAATAAAGGATATCCAGTATAGAACCGTTGCGCTCATTTTGGGGTTTAAGCACAGCCTGCATAGGCAGGCCGATTTCCAGTTCGTCTGGATTGGCGTCTATTTTGTGGATGAGGCCACCGTCCCCAAAGGAGATAAAACCGACCAGTTCGGGTTCCTCCAGCGGTTGGCCTTCAAAATCTACAAACATAAGGGTATAGGTGTGTAATTTGCCCACCAGGCCGGCATCATGCCACTCAGTTAGTTCAGAAAAACAACGCTCGCAGAAAGTCACTGCCGGTACATAGGTATGGTCGCACTTTGGGCAATATGAGGCAAGAATTTTGCCTTCATCTTTTAGCGCGCGGAAAAAACGCTCGCCTGCCAGCCCATAAGTGTACCGGCTGGTGATGGGGAGAGTCCCTTTCCAGGAAGATGGGGCTTCATCATCGCGTTCGAGCAGAGTCATCTCAGGCCTCCTCTTTAGGCAGCGGCTTAAAATATAAGATGTCGGTAATGGCGCCTTCGCGCTCTTTGGCGGGCTTCCATACAGCCTTGACGCGCATGCCAATGTGTACTTGCTCTGGATCCACCTCGCCGAGTTTGTGCATGATACCGCCCATGAAAAGTGAGGCTGGTCCAAGTTGCGAAGCACCATCCAGCGTAATGACTGCCGGAATCTCGGGTTCTTTGATGCGGTGCACGTCCCAGGTGACATAGCATAAAGAAAAGGTGTTGACTGTGCCGGTATCTTGCAGGGGAATATACTCACTCATGGGTCGGAAGCACCATTCACACACGGTGCGTGGGGGGACAACGGTCTTGCGGCAGTGACGGCAATGGGCACCCAGGATGACGCCGCGTTTAAGGCTTGCCAGATATGTTCCAATGGCAATGCCGGTGTCCCAGGAGTATTCGGCCTTGAGTGTGTCATGAACGAAGAGGGCTTTTCCCTCAGCAAAATCTTGCTCACTCAAGGAAGTGCCGGGGAAATTTTTGATTCTCGATGTCATGGTTATCTCCTAAAATGTCATCTTGTCTCAACGTCCCATTACAACGACCGTGCCGACCTGCATCAGGTCACCCCAGGCCTGAGCCAGGCCACGCTTGGGCTGTCCGGGTACCTGGCGTGCTCCGGCTTCACCGCGTAATTGCCAGAAGAGTTCGGCAACTTTCATCAGGCCGGCTGCAGCGATTGGGTTCCCTACGCCAAGCAGACCGCCCGAAGGACAGATGGGCAAATCACCGTCAGGGGCTGCCGCTCCGCTTAAATAGAGTTCAACCGCCTTGCCTCGCTCTGCCAGTTGCAATCCTTCCAGGTGATGGAGGACTTTGTAGTCGAATGGGTCGTATGGCTCGGCAATATGGATTTCTTTGCGCGGTTCTTTGATACCGGCCATCTCGTAGGCCATTCTTGCTGCGTATTCCACATAACGCGGGTAGGCCAAATCTCGATTGGTCCAGTAGGCGGTGTCCAGGTGCCAGCCTACTCCCTCGATCCAGACAGGCTTATCTGTCAGGCGTTTGGCAACATGCTCGGCAGCCAGCACCAGGGCGACTGCACCATCAGAGACGGGCGAGACATCAAAGCGCTGCACGGGCCAGGCCAGGACTTCGGAGTTGAGCACATCTTCAACTGTGATATTGGGTTCGCCAAGCAAGGCGCATGGGTGATTAGCAGCATTGCGTTTGTGTTGTACCGAGACGCGGGCAATATCCTCTTTAGGGATGCCGTAGGTTGTCATGTAACGATTCATCTCAAGGGCAAAAATCCACAGCAGATTGGGCTTAAGAGGCCGCTCGGTGGTGTGGTCAAAGATGGTAAGAAAAGCGGCCTGAGCATGTGGATAGTAGGAAGACATCTTCTCTTCTGCCACAACCAGCACGACATCAAACAAACCAGATGCAACGTGATACCAGCCTTGAATTGGGACAAACACACCCGTCCCACCTCCAACAAAGGAACGCATGAAAGGTTTGTTCCATGCCCCGGCACCATCACTGCAATATTCGCCGTTCATGTGGACGCCATCAAAGGCATCGGGTGCAGTGCCGAAACAGACCCCATCCACGTCGTCCATGGTCAATTCGCAGGAATCAAGGGCCATTTTGGCGGCTTCCCACGAGAGTTCTTTTGGGGTTTCTAAAGCGCGGCGGACAAACTTGGTCATTCCAGCGCCAATGACTGCAACTTTTCTCATTCCCATTTCAGCCTCCTAGTTGCCAAAAATTGCAACGGCCGCACTGGTCGTAGGTACGCCGCGCCACGATTGCGCCAAGCCGATTTGTGCCCCCTCTATTTGATGCGCTCCAGCCTCTCCTCTTAATTGCAGGACCGCTTCAAGGGCGCGGTGCAGGCCGGTTCCTTCCAGCAAGTGACCGACTCCCAGGCTTCCACCCGAAACGTTGACAGGGAATTCGCCGTTGGCGTCGAATACACCCTGCATGAGCAATTCCCCGGCCTCGCCGAACGAGCACATACCTAGCGCCTCGAGCGATTGTAATTCTCGATAGGCGTAGGTATCGTCAATTTCTGCAAAGTCCACCTCGTTCCACGGGTCGCCAATCCCTGCTTGCCGGTAGGCCATCTGGGCGGCTTTTCCTACATAGGGCAGGGTGCCCCACTCCCTGCTTTCCAGAGAGGCGGGGCCATTGCACCAGCCAGTGCCCAAAATCCAGATGGGCTTGTCGGTCAATTCGGCGGCCTTTTTACCTGAGGCAAGCACCATCACCACAGAGCCATCTACCGGTGTGGCGGTTTCCAGCCGCCCCAGAGGCCAAGCAAGTGGAGGGCCGTGCATGACGTCTTCAGGCGTCAGATTGGCCGGGTAGGATGCCAGTGGATTTTTAAGAGCGTTACGACGATTCTTGACAACCACAGCAGCGCAATGTTCAATGGTGGCGCCGCTGTCGTACAGGTAACGCTGCATCTCCAGGCCGGCTACAAAGTGCGTGTTGAGCCGAAGCGGGCGATTCAAAACGGGGTCTTGAGCATAGCCAACAATTGAATCAAGGGTTTGGATGTTGGATGCTTTGCTATGACCTTCAATTGCAACCAAATCAAACATGCCGGTGCGAATGAGCATGTACCCGGTGGCTAAGCCGTGCAAACCATCGCCGGTGATGGTTTGCACAGATTTGAGCGCTGCACCTAGTTGGTCAGGAACGTATTCATCGAATATGCTTGTGCCTTCAATAAAATCCTCGGCCACGGTGACAAAGGATTCTATATCTCGACGTGGGTCCACACCGGCATCAGCATAAGCCCGTACGGCTGCTTCATACATCAACTCCTTGTAGGAAACTTCGGACGTGCTGGGGCGAAAGCCCGACCAGCCCACGCCTACAATTGCAACCTCTTTGTTCATGTACTCTCCTTTTCTAAATGTAGAACCGTTGCCGGTCAATTTCCTCGCGCAACAGGCGCAATTCTTCGTTGCTGGGAGGTGCGTTGACCGTTACCTGCTCAGGTATGAGCAAATCAAAACCGGTATTGGCCTTTACTTCATCTACACTTACGTCTGGGTGGAGTGCCCTGAGCCGCATGCGGCAGGTCTCTGGGTCATAGTCCATCAGCGCTAGGGTGGAAACTACGGCCATTGGCCCGGTGCCGCGGGGTAAGCCGGCTGCTTCTCGTGCTCCAGGGCCGGTCAGATAACCAGGTGTGGTGATAAAATCCACCTTTGGCACAAATCGGCGGACATCATGCTGCATAATGGCGATGGTCCGCCAGCAGTGACTGCCCACATCGTTGCCGCCGCCGCTCCCAGGCAGGCGTGCTTTTGGAGAATCATGATCTCCAATGACAACGCTATTCAGATTGCCATATGGGTCAATTTGGGCACCGCCCAAAAAACCATAGTCAACAAAACCTCGTTGAGCGGTTTCCATAGTGTCGCAGATTCCTAGTGCCGATACCCCCTTGTGAAAAGTGCGCGCCTCCCCCACCGCCAACGGTAATTCCTCCAATATAGCACCTGTGCCGCCAAACTCAAAAATGGGGACAATATTGGGCGCGGTGGTTTTGGAGGCCAGCATGGCTGCCAGCATAGGGATACCGGTGCCGATGAAACAGGTTGTCCCGTCTTCAAATAAACGCGCTGCTACGCAGATCATCAGTTCCGTCTTGGAGTAAGGCGCCTGATTCATGCTTCTCTCCTTTCGCGCAGTTCAACGCACCTGGCCAGCCTATCACTTCCGATTAATTCCAGATACTCAGTGTGATTCTTTGGGCCGTGAACGTATTTTTGAAGGTAAGCCTGAGCGCCTTCGGCAGTCTTGCTCATTTCTACCCACTCCTTGATACCCACCTCGTCCCGTCCATACAGATAAGCCATTTCACCAGGATGCGAACCATAGGGAGCGTGTACCACTGCGTCCACCAGATAGTAAGGAATCACCGTCCGATCCGGATATTTGCGGATTTCATCTGTTGAGACAATTTCCTCCGCACTGACAATCAATCGCTTGCAGGCACGTGCCATTTCCAGGGCAAAGCCGCTAATGCCTTCAATTTGACAGTTACCATACTTATCTGCCCGATGGACATGAATCAGAGCCACATCCAAAATGAGCGCCGGGAGCAAGGCTACTTTTGTGCCGGTGAATGGATCTTCCACCACTTTTGCCGCGCTATATTTCAACATGTCGGTTCCCAGCATCGAGCGCGTTGGTAGAAAGGGCACGCCCATTGCTGCGGCTTTCATGCGCCACGAGATAGACGCGTTGGACCATTCCACGCAGGTATCTACTTGACCTGATTCCACTGCGCGACGCAAACAAGAAGAAGTACCGTACACCTCTAACCCGATATATGTAATGTCCAACTTTTTGACGATACCGGCTGCCAGCCACAAATCGAGTTCCAGCACCCCCTGCCCGCAGACGCGCAAATTTTTTCGGCCCTGACGAATCACCTCGCGCGCCAGTGACATTGGACAACGCACTGTGCCGTACAGTTCAGTTCCGATGTAACAACCATCGTAGACAAACTGAGCAATGGCCTCCTGCTCGGTCATTACCTTATCGGTCAACTTGCGGGTTTTTCTGGTACGGTTCCATTCGCGAAACTCGTCCAGATCAAACGGTTGAATGAGTTCCCCCTGGCCCGACTCAAGAATCTGCATCTTCCTCCTCCTTTGGCATATGAGAGTTGGATGACACTTGGGCTTTCTGCCCGCTGTCCCTAAGGACTGCCAGAAAAGAAGATGGTGTGTTTATGTCAGACGGTTCACCTCCAACTTGAGAGATTGCCCCATCGGTTCAGCCTCCCTTTTTGTCTGAGAGCAAATGCCGGGCAATGACCAACCTTTGGATTTCGCTTGTCCCTTCGCCGATGGTCATCAGGCGGGCATCGCGGTACATGCGTTCTACCGGGTACTCACGGCTGTAACCGTAACCGCCGAAAATTTGAATCGCGTTGCGGCAAACACGTTCGCCCATCTCGGTGGCAAACAACTTTGCCATAGCAGCCTCCTGGGTATAGGGTTTTCCCTTGTGCTTGCGCCAGGCGGCGTAATAGACCAGGTGGCGCGCTGCGGTAATTTCTGTGGCAGCGTCGGCCAGCATCCACTGGATTGCCTGAAAACTGGCAATCGGCGCTCCAAAAGCATGCCGTTCTTTCGCATAGGAAACGGCATATTCAAAGGCCGCTTGGGCCAGGCCAATAGAGATGGCGCCTATGCTAATCCGTCCGCCATCCAGGGTAGTTAAGGTTTGGTGCAGGCCATTCCCTTCCTCACCAATCAGGTTGGCAAGCGGCACACGTACGTTTTCATAGGTCACAGCGTTTGTGGGTGAGCCTTTCAGCCCCATCTTTTTTTCGGGTGGACCGATGCTCAAACCAGGTGTATCGGTTGGGACCAGAATCATGCTCAAAGAACGCGGACCGCCCTTCGGGTCGGTGCGAACGAGGGTGAGGATATATTCGGCAATGCTGGCGTTTGTGCACCACATCTTTGTACCGTTGATGACCCACTCATCCCCATCCTTTTCGGCCTTGGTCTGGATGCCTTGTAAATCTGAACCGGCACCCGGTTCTGTTAACGCCAGCGCCCCTAGTTTGCCTTTGCCGCTGGCAACCAGAGGCAGCCATTTTTGCTTGAGTTCTTCTGAGCCGTATAAGACCAATGGCGTTGTCCCCAGCCCGTTGTGGGCGGCAATGGCCAGTGCAGTTGAGCCGCATGCCCATCCCAGTTCTTCAATGGCAATGGCCGCGCTGACAGCATCCACCCCTGCCCCGCCAAATTCTTCTGGGATGTTTAAGCCCAACAGGCCCAACGCGCCCATTTTGCGGACGGCAGGCCAATTGAATTCCCCCGTTTCGTCGGTTTCGTGTGCTTTTGGTCGTACTTCGGCCGCCACAAAATCGTGGACGGCCTTTTGCCACATGCGTTGCTCCTCGTTTAAGTCAAAATCCATGCCTTCTCCTCCTTTGGCAGCAAATACCTCCAAGTACTAGTATACAACGGCTTTCCCAAATTTTAATGGGTTATTTTGCCGAAAGTCTTTTGTTTTTCAGGCGGGAACATCCCATTCCGCTCGGGTCAGGTTATTTCCTTGGGGAAATAGCCGAAAACCCAGTCGAGTGCACAATTTGGTCATAGCCCCATTGTCGCTGGCAAAGGTGCAGACCAGGCGGCCAATCTTCTCTTGCTGGCAAATGTCCATCAGGCGGCGTAGAAGTTCCATTCCCAGGCCTTGTCCCTGCCAGCCATCGCTGACCAGCATGGTGAAGTGCGCTTCTTCTGTGCCGGGCAGGCGCGAGAGGCGCGCTACAGCGAGGATGGCATGGTCGCCGTTTTGAGGGTGCTGGTAATCTACCACCAGAGCAATTTCGCGGTCGTAATCGTTAAAGCAGATACGTGCCAGGCGTTCGTGAGCAACGCGTTCCCCTAATTCCAATGGGACAAGGTAGCGCATGGTGACACTTTGTTCAGAGAGGCTCTCATGGAAGCGGCGCATCAACGGTTCGTCTTCCGGGCGGATGGGCCGGAAAGTGACCTTGACGCCATTTTTCATAGTCCAAGGTTGGACATATTGAATGGGATAGGGGCGGATCGCCAGCGGCGGCAGACTGTCTTCGTCGGTCTGCGGGTCGTGAAGGACGACCCGTGCATCCAGAGCCAGCAGCCCTGTAGGGGATGCCAGTAGAGGGTTGATGTCAATCTCCCGCAGCCAGCGCTGCTCTGCCACAAGTTGGCTGAAGCGCACCAGCAATTTTTCCAATGCCTGCAAATCTATGGCCGGGCGGCCGCGCACGCCCAGCAAGGCTTTGTAGACCAGGGTTTGCTCCATCATGCGACGTGCCAGAGTGGTGTTGAGCGGCGGCAGGGCCAGCGAACGATCTTTGTACACTTCCACCAACTGACCGCCTGTGCCAAAGAGCAACACCGGCCCAAACTGTGGGTCAAGGCTGGAACCGACAATGAGTTCATAGCCTTCAAGCCGAATCATCGGCTGAACGGTGACGCCCAGGAAATGCCCTTCGCCGGCTTTGGCGCGCACCGTTTCTTGCATGGTATGGTAGGCGCTGCGTACCTCATCCGCATTCTGCAGGTTGAGCCTGACACCTCCCACATCGGTTTTGTGGGTTAAGGTTTCCGAATGCAGTTTCAAGACCACCGGGTAGCCGATTTCTGCGGCGCAGGCAACGGCTTCCTCCGCGCTGATGGCAATGCGCGTGGGCGTGGTGGGAATGCCGTAGGTGGCCAGTAGTTGTTTGGATTCGGCTTCTGTCAGGATGGTCCGCCCGGAACGCCGCGCCCGCTCCAGGATGGCCGCGGCAGCCTCTCGGTCGGGACCCGAACCGGACTCTTCTGTCAGGCTGGGCGTTTCGTAAATCCCCTTAAGGTTGTAACTGTAACGCCACATGTACGTGAAGGCGCGCGCGGCTGTGTCGGGGTAGTTAAAGGTAGGGATGGTGGTGGTGTTGAGGATGGCTATGCCGGCGGCTACATCCCGCCCGCCCATCCAGGAAGCCAGGAGGGGTTTGTTGTATTGGTTGGCATAGGTCTTGATTGCCTCGGCTGTGGCAGTTGGGTCGGTCATTGCCTGTGGTGTCAGAATGACCAATGTGCCGTCACTGTGTGGGTTGTCGGCTACTATTTCCAGGGCTTGGGCATAGCGGGCCGGGTCGGCATCGCCCAGAATATCCACCGGGTTGTTGTGACTCCATGCAGGGGGGAGGATTTGATTGAGCCGCTCCAGCGTTTCGGCAGGAAGTTCGGCCAGTTCGCCGCCCGTGGAAAGCAAGGCGTCGGTGGAAAGTACGCCTGGGCCGCCGGCATTGGTCAAAATGGTTAAACGGGGGCCTTGCGGGCGGGGTTGCTTGGCCAGCACTTCAGCCATGGAGAAAAGTTCACCGATGGTATTGACGCGCAAGACGCCGCAGCGGCGGAAGGCGGCTTCGAGCACTTCATCTGATCCGGTTAATGAACCGGTATGTGAAGCGGCTGCGCGAGCGGCGCCTTCGGTGCGTCCCGGCTTGATGATGATGATGGGTTTGGTCAGGGCCACTTCACGGGCAGCCGAGAGAAAGGAGCGAGCATTGCCAATCGTCTCCATGTAAATGACGATACTTTGCGTGTTGGGGTCGTTGCCCAAATAGTAGATCAAGTCGCCCCAGTCCACATCCAGCATGGAGCCGAGAGAGACAATGGCCGAAAAGCCAACGTTCTCCTGCAAAGACCAATCCAACACAGAGGTGAGCAACGCGCCCGATTGGCTGATGAAGCCAACCTGCCCCGGCCGCGCAATTTCAGATGCAAAAGTGGCGTTCATGCCGGTGAGCGGATTCATCACCCCCAGGCAGTTTGGACCAATAATGCGCATCTTGACCCGATTGGCGTGTTCCATAATGCGTTGTTCCAACTCTGCGCCTTCGGGACCGATTTCTTTGAATCCGGCAGAGATGATGATGGCGCCCTTGACTCCTGCCTCAACGCATTGGCCGATCAGATCCGGGATGGTAGGCGCGGGCGTGACCAGTACTGCCAGATCTACCGGATCGGGAATGTCGGCAATGGCCGGGTAGGCCTTGATGCCGAGGACGTTTTCCCGTTTGGGGTTGACCGGAAAGATTGTCCCGCCAAAGGGACTGCGAATCAAATTCCACAACAGGGTGCGGCCAACGCTGCCTGGCTTGTCGGTAGCGCCAATGACAGCGACACTGCGCGGCTTGAAGATAGCATCCAGGGCGTGGGGCTGATAGTGGAGGACGTCGTGAGCCGGATCAAAATGGGGGGTGGGGTTAGGTAAAGAGACCATGGGAGGTTCCTTGTTGTCAGGTGAGTCGATTCTTATGATGAGATTTTACCATTTGATGGCTTGAGAACAACTCGCCTTGTGGAACCTTTGCTGATTTTTTGACGTCTTCCAAAAAACTGCCTTTGCTCGCGCTTGACAGACTTTTTGGGCTGGGGCATACTCAATTCATACCCAAGGAAAATCCCATGAAACACATTTTTCGCAAGGCAATTTTTCTCTTTCTTATATTTCTTGTGGCTTGTGGCCCTCTGACGCCCACCCCTACACTTGAACCCACGCCTCCCAATCCCGAAACGCTCTCGCTTGAGGCCGCTCCCAGCGGGCCGCAAATTGTAAGTCGCTCTCCCATGGAGGGGGAAAGACTGGCCCTGGAGCCGGAGATTCGGCTGACATTTGACCGGGATATGGATGAGGGAAAGACAAAGGCGGCCTGGATCTTTTCCGGTTCTGACGGCAAGCCGATACCTGGTTCCGTTACCTGGGCCGACCGCCGCACCTTTGTCTTTAAACCCGGCAAACTACAACCGGGAACTATCTACACCGGCACTTTTTCTACACAGGCGGCTGCCCTGGACGGACAAAGTATCCCAGAGCCCATCCAGTTAAAGTTCTATACCTCTGAATCGCTGGCGGTTGGACAAATCTTTCCGGCGGATGGCACCCAAAATGTGGATTTGGACAGCACGATTACGCTTATCTTCAATCGGCCGGTGGTACCCCTGACGATTGAAGAAGAACAACCCAATTTACCCCAACCGCTGGCCTTTACGCCGGAAGTCAAGGGAAGTGGTGATTGGCTGAACTCTTCGGTATACGTCTTTCAGCCGGAGGAATTGCTCAAAAGCGGTACCACTTACCAGGTCCGCGTTGGAGCCGGTTTGCAAGATACTTCGGGGAGTACATTAGAGTCCGATTTTGTGGCTACATTCACCACGCGCGCACCTGCTATTGCGTACTTTTCTTTGCGCGGCGGTGAACAGAATCCGCCAGATGATATTCAGAACATTCGCCTGGATCAGGCTTTTGTCATCACCTTCTTGCAGCCGATGGATACGGCCAGTGTTGAACAGGCCACGTCGGTGGTCGAAAGTGAGAGTGGTTTACCTTTGCCGGTGCGCTTGAAATGGAATGATACCAAAACAGAGGTCAGCATCCAGCCGGCAAAGCGTTACCAGATTGCCACCCGCTATACGCTGACGCTTTCAAAGACGGCGCTGTCGGTGGATGGCGCGCCGCTTAAAGAAGGGCTGGTTTTCCATTTTGCAACAGTTCCATTGCCCTCTATTCTGGAGGTGCGCCCGGCACCTGATTCACAGGCTTCGGAATACGATTCCTCGCTGACCATCCGCTTTGCTTCGCCGATGGACTTCAATAGCACGAAGGGAAAGATCAAAATCTCGCCTGAGCCCCCGGAAATGAACTGGTACTATAATGACTATCAGTGGGAATTGTACGGTTATGGTCTGGAGCCGGATACAGAATACAACATTCGTATCTTGCCCGGAATGTCGGATATATATGGCAACACGATCAAGGCAGAGTATGCCTATTCATTCCGCACGGGCAGCATGTCCCCTTATGCTCACATGTTGCTGCCCTGGCAGCCGCTGGTCTATCGCGCACAAGGGGCGCAGGATTTGTTTTTTGACTATATCAACCTCGATTCGGCTTCTTTAAAAGTCTATCCATTACCCGTAGATCATTTTGGCAGGTTGGTGCGCGGTGAACTGGAAATGGGGAATTACATCCCGCAGGAAAAGGCTGTGCGCGAGATTGTACCGGCGCTCCATCCAACGCGCAACAAGTTTGCCCGTACGCGTTTGAGTCTGAAGGATGAGAATGACAAGCCGCTGACGCCAGGCTATTACTTCATTGGACTGCAAGGTGCCCCGCTTAAATATTCCAGCCGTTTTTACGAGGGGGCCGTCTTTGTGGTTGCGACCGACAGCCTGACCCTCAAGGCTACAAAAAGCGAGGCGCTTGCCTGGGTGACCGATTTGCAAACCGGCAAACCGGTACCCAATGTGACGGTAGTTTTCTATGACGAAAAATTCAAAGAGGCGGGCCGCGTAAAGACGGACAAGAACGGCCTGGCTGCCCTCAAATCGGCGGCGAAGCCATATTATGCCCAAACCGATTCGCCCGGTCATGTGGCTTTCACATCATTGGATTGGGGCAGCGGTGTTTCGCCAAGCGACTTTGGCCTGTGGGAGAATTATTACCAGGACGTTTCTGGTGATTTTGCCTATGTCTATACCGACCGACCGCTTTATCGCCCTGGTCAGGATGTTTACTTCAAAGGAATCGTGCGGCAGAATGATGATTTGAAATACAGCCCGCCAGCCCAAATCCAGGTTTATGTGACCATTGAATATCAGGGCGAGCGGCTATATGCTGAAAACCTGCCGCTCTCGGATATGGGCAGTTTTGAAGGTTCGTTTCGGCTGGCCGACGAGGCTGCGCTGGGCACTTACGATATTTACGTGCGCAACTCGGCTGGCGGCGATCCCTTTGGTTATGTCTCTTTTCGCGTGGCCGAATATCGTAAGCCGGATTATGAAGTGCGCGCTACAACCGACAAGCAGGATGTATTGACCGGCGAGCGGGTTAATCTGGCTGTGGATGCAGTCTATTATTCCGGGGGCGCTGTAGGTGATGCGGAAGTCTCCTGGTTTATCGAGGCCAGTCCCTATTACTTCACGCCTTCTGAAGACTTCAGGCGCTTTAGTTTTACAGATTGGGATCGCGATACCTATTGGTCTCCCTCTCTCAGCACGCGCGGCGGTACACTGGCCGAAGGGCGCGGCCGGACGGATGAGAATGGCCACCTGGACATCCCGCAGACGGCCAGCCTGGGTGAGAACAAGACCAGCCGTCAGATCTCTTTCAAGGCAAATGTGACGGATGTGGCCGGGAACGTTGTCAGCGGCGGGACAAGTTATGTTGTCCATCAGAGCGCTGTATATGGTGGCATTCGTTCTGAGCGTTACATTGGTCAGGCAGGCAAAGAGCAGATATTGGAAATTGCTGCTGTGGACTGGAACTCTCATCCGGTCCCTGGCCAGGCAGCGCGCGTGGATATTATCGAGCGGCGCTGGTACAGCGTGCAAGAACAGGATGATTATGGCGGTTTGCGTTGGGTGACCTCGGTTAAGGAAATTCCGGTCAAGAGTTTCTCGCGCCTGGTAGTGGGTGAGGATGGCATTGCCAGGGTTGCCTTTACGCCTCCTAATGGCGGCGTCTTTAAAGCCATTGTCACTGTGCGCGATGCAAAGGGTAATAAACACCAGGCTTCTACCTATTTGTGGGTCTCAAGTGAAGAGTATGTCTCCTGGCGGCAAACCAATGACCGCAGTTTTGCGTTGGTGGCCGATAAAGACTCTTACTCGCCGGGCGAAACGGCTGAAATTTTGATCGCCCAACCTTTCCAGGGAGAAGTTTACGCCCTGGTGACCTATGAGCGTGGTCATATTTACGCTGCGGATGTGCTTCGCCTGCAAGGCAACAGCACAATTTATAAATTACCCATCACCAAAGAAATGGCGCCTGTTTCTTACCTTTCGATTATTGTGGTGAGCGGCGCCGAAAATACAGGCAGTCCCGATTTCAAAGTTGCCATGCTGCGTCTGAATGTGGACACCGAGCAACAAGAGTTAGATGTAAAAATCAGCACAGACAAAGAATCCGCCGGGCCGCGTGAGCAGGTGACATACACGATCAAGACGACAGATTACCGCGGCAAGCCGCTCCAGGCCGAAGTTTCGCTGGCGCTGGTAGATAAATCCTTGCTGGCACTGGCCCCGTCCAATTCCCAGCCCATTGTGAGTCAGTTCTACCCGCAAAAGGCGCTCAGTGTACGCACTTCTGTCAGCATTGTCCTTACTGCTGAAGACTTTAATGCCGATTATAGCGAGATTATCCCAGATGGTGAAAGCAGCGGCTCAGGCGGCGGCGATGGGAAAGGAGAGGGAGACTATGGCATCATCACCGTCCGGCAAGATTTCCGCGATACGGCTTACTGGACGGCGCGAGTATTGACGGATGCAAATGGCGAAGCGCAGGTGACCGTGACGTTGCCCGAAAACCTGACTACCTGGCGCATGGACGCGCGGGCCGTTACATCTGACAGTCTGGTAGGTCAGAGCACGCATGACTTGCTCAGCACCAAGCCGCTCTTTGTCCAGTTACAGACGCCGCGTTTCTTTGTTGCTGGCGACCAGGCGCGGGTTGGCGCGGTGATTCGCAATACTACCGAAAAGACTCTTGCTGTGGATGTTTCGCTGGAGGCCAACAGAGCAGAGATTACATCTACAATCAATCAAAAAGCAGAGATACCTCCCCAACAACAAGCCTACGTCACTTGGAATTTGAAGATCCCGCAAGGTGTCACGCGGCTCGATTTGACGGCCAATGTCTCAGGCGGCGGTTACCGCGATGCCAGTAAGCCCTCGCTGGGCACGCTTCCTGGTCAGGGTATCCCGGTTTATACCTATGCTGTGACCGAAACAGTCGGCACCTCTGGCGTCTTGCAGGAAAGCGAATCGGTCAGCGAGAGCCTGGTGCTGCCAACGACTCTTGACTATTCTGATGCCCAGGTGATGGTTGAACTTTCCCCATCTCTGGCAGCCTCGATGACCAACGGCCTTGAGTATCTTGAAACCTACCCTTATGACTGTCTGGAACAAACTGTTTCCAGCGTTTTGCCGAATGTCATTACCGCCCGTGCCCTGAAAGATGCGGGTTTGCCCAACCTTCCACTTCAACAGGGATTAAACGAAAATGTTGGCAAGGCACTTCAACGCATCTATGCCAAACAGCGGGCCGATGGCGGCTGGGCATGGTGGGACGACCTCAAGAGCGACCCGCTGACCACAGCCTACGTGGTGCTTGGTTTGCTGGAGGCAAAGCAAGCGGGGTACACTGTCGCCGAGAAGTCTCTTGCAAGGGGTATCAAGTACTTGCAGAACAATATTCCCCGTCTGAACCGCAATGATGCCTCCTGGCAGTATAACCGTCAGGCCTTTATTGTTTGGGTGCTCAAGCGTGCGACCGACAAACTGCCTGGACAGGCTAATTTCCTGTATGAATACCGCCATCAACTCAGTCTGTACGGGAAGGCCTACCTGGCCATGGGCCTGCATTTGGAAAACCCCCAGGACGAACGCCTTTCCACGCTCATGTCGGACCTGGTGTCTGCTTCCGTTATGTCGTCATCGGGCAGTCATTGGGAGGAGGAATTTCGCGATTACTGGAACTGGAATACCGATGTGCGTACGACCGCCATCGTGTTGAATGCTTTTACCCAAATCGATCCGCAGAATCCGCTCACGGTAAATGCCGTCCGCTGGTTGATGGCTCATCGAGACGGCGGCCGCTGGAAGTCCACGCAAGAGACGGCCTGGGTCTTGATGGCGCTGACGAATTGGCTGGAAGTTTCCGGCGAATTTGAGACCAATTATGCCTATGCTGTTGGCCTGAACGGAGAGAAAATTCAAAGCGGTGTGGCCACACGTCAAAACCTGACCACCCCAGTCCATCTTAGTATTGAGTTGGAAGACTTACTGAAAGAAGAAGCCAATCGTCTGGTTTTCACCCGCGGAGATGGGCCTGGCAATCTATATTACACGACCTATATGAAAGTGGATTTGCCGGTTGCATCCATTCGGCCCTTGGATCAGGGCATGCTCATCTCGCGTCAGTACTTCAATTTGTCTGACCCCAAGACGCCGGTGACTCAGGTGAAGCGGGGGGACCTGGTACGTGTGCGCCTGACACTGGTCCTGCCAAATACAGCGCACTATGTGGTTATCAATGATCCCCTCCCTGCCGGGCTGGAACCGCTGGACACCACTCTGGCGGCCGACATGGAAGTGCCTGCATCCTACACTCGCCGCGACTATGACACCCGCGGCTGGGGCTGGTGGTATTTCAATCATGTTGAACTGCGTGATGAGAAAGTGGTTCTCTCTGCTGATTACTTGCCTGCTGGGACCTATGTTTACACCTATCTGGCACGCGCTGGAACTGCCGGGACCTTCCAGGTTATTCCGCCCTATGCTTTTGAATTCTATTTTCCGGATGTGGCCGGGCGTGGCGCAGGCAGTGTATTTGTCGTGAAATAAGGTTGCTTGATGGGAGAAAGCCGCCGGCTGCGTGACGCAACCGGCGGTTATTTTTTACCCGGCTTTCTCGTATCTACCTGCCCACCGCCCTGCTTGCAGGTTATAAAAAGCGACCAGTAAGATGGCTTGCAAAACCTGCGGGAGGCTAGACGGTTAGGCTTTCTCCACAAAAAGATAGCGCGCCGCAGTGTAGCCCAACACCACGCTCTGGCCTTCCACTTCAACCGTGATGGTCTGGTTAAAAGGCAAGATTTCGGTCACGCGCAAGGCCGCGCCGGGCAGCAGGCGGGCGCGCTCCAGGTAGGCCAGCAGGTCGGCGTTTTCCTCGGCCAGTTCGTGGATGCGCCGCAAAATGACCTGCTCGCCAACCAGAATCTGCGTCAGCGGCGCCCAGCCGGCCACCGCCTCTTCCTGCCCCGGCAGCGGATTGCCGTGCGGACAGGTCTGCGGGTGGCCGAGTTGTTCCAGCAGGCTGCTCTCCGTCAGGGCCGAGATGGCATGTTCCAGATGATGCGCCTCGCTGTGCAGTTTCGACCAGGGCAGGGTCTTGAGCATCATCCATTCCATGAGCATGTGGCGGGTCATCACCGTGCGGGCGGCGCGCCAGCCGGCCTCGGTCAGATGCGTGCCGTTTTTGTCCATCGTCAACAGGCCGTCGCGCACCATGCGCTTGAGCGTATTGGTCACCGTCGGCGGGGTGACGCGCAGCAACTCCGCCAGGCGCGTGCCGACCACCGGCTCCTGGTCGCGTTCCATCACGTAGATGAGCGCCAGGTAATCCTGAATGGTGGCGCTCAGGCCGGAGATGTCTGTTTCGGGGGAAGATGTGACATTTGTCATGGCAAAATCTTCTAATTTTTATTATGCTAATCTAAAAAATTAGCATATAATAATCTCTGTGTGTTTAATTTCAATTATATCTTGTTATCGTCAAAATCACCCGAGGAGAAACTTAATGTTACCCACTTTTCTTCTTTCCCTGCGCGAAGGACTGGAAGCCGCCTTGATCATTGGCATCCTGCTGGGGGCATTGCGCAAAGTCAACCGCCCCGACCTCAAGTCTGCTGTTTGGGCGGGGACGGCGGCAGCGTTGCTGGTCAGCCTGGCAGCGGGGGGAGCGCTTGCCGCGCTTGGCTTTTCGCTGGAAGGGCAGGTCGAATATGTCTTTGAAGGGATCACCATGCTTTTAGCCGCTGCCCTGCTGACCTGGATGATTTTCTGGATGAATCGTCAGGGACGTTTCTTGCGGGCCGAGATGGAAGGGAAAGTTCGGCAAGCGGCCGCTTCCGCGGCGAGCCGCGGCGCGCTGTTTGGGCTGGCTTTTTTCGCGGTAGTGCGGGAGGGCATCGAATTGGCGCTCTTTCTGACGGCGGCAGCATTCGCCTTGCAGGGCGGGGCAATCTGGGTTGGGGCTGGGCTGGGCCTGGGGGCAGCCGTTTTGCTGGGCTATCTGGTCTTCAGCACCACGCGGCGGCTTGACCTGCGTCGTTTCTTCCAGGTGACCGGCGTTCTTCTCTTGCTCTTTGCCGCCGGCTTGGTGGCGCATGGCGTTCATGAGTTCAATGAGGCCGGCTGGATTCCGGCTGTCATCGAGCATGTCTGGGACATCAATCCCTACCTGAACGAAAAATCCACTCCAGGCGAAATTCTCAAAGCACTCTTTGGGTACAATGGCAACCCCTCCCTGACCGAGGTATTGGCTTACCTGGCCTACCTGGGGGCGGTGGGGATGGGTTTGTGGCGGCAGAACAAAACCCTGGCGTTGCCGGTTACAGAGGTAGGCTGATGGAGAAAGTTATCTCGTTTCTTCCCCTGGCAGAAATCGGCCCTGGCGAACGGGCCGTCGTGCGGCGGCTGCAGGCTGGGCGGGCGGTGGAAAACCGCCTGGCTGCGCTTGGTCTCACCCCCGGCGCGGCGGTGGAGATGGTGCAAAACTACGGGCGCGGCCCGCTCATCGTCAATGTGCGCGGGGCGCGCCTTGCTTTGGGGCGCGGCGAGGCGGCCAAAATCCTGGTCGAGCGAGGCGGCAATGGCCGAATGCCATGACCTTTCCGGCCGCGCCGTTGCCCTGGCCGTGGAAACGGGCGCTCCCCTCATCGCCCTGGCCGGACAGCCCAACATGGGCAAGTCCACCCTCTTCAACCTGCTGACCGGACTGAATCAGCACGTCGGCAACTGGCCCGGCAAGACGGTCGAGCGCCGCGAAGGTCACTTCGACCTGAACGGCCGCCGCCTGCGTCTGGTGGATTTGCCCGGCACCTACAGCCTGACGGCCAACTCGCCGGAGGAGGTCATCGCCCGCGAGTTCGTCGTCCGCGAAAAACCGGACGCGGTGGTGGCAGTGGTCAGCGCGGCGAACCTGGAGCGTAGTCTGTACCTGGTGGCCGAACTGGCCGCGCTGGATGCGCCGCTGGTGGTGGCGCTCAACATGATGGACGTGGCCGCCCAGGAGGGCCTGCAGGTCGAAGCGCACGTGCTGGAGGCGGCGCTGGGCGTGCCGGTGGTGCCGATGGTGGCCTCGCGGGCGCAGGGCGTGCGCGCCTTGCTCGATGTGATCGAGGCGGTGCTGACCGGGCAACGCCGCCCTCAACCCCGCCCGCCCGAAGTGCGCGCCGATCACGCCGCCATTCTGGCGCAAATCGAGGCGCTCATCGCCGGCCGCGTTCCCGCCCCCTATCCGCAGGCCTGGGTGGCCCTCAAACTGCTGGAGGGCGACGCCGAGGTGACGCGCCGGATGCAAGAGTCGCTGCCCGCCGAAACCTGGCAGGCGGTGCATGCGGTTTTGCGCGCCCATGACGACGCTTTCCTGGCGGTGGCTTCCGGGCGCTACGAGTGGATCGGCCGCCTGGTGCGCGCCGCGGTGACCCGGCCGCGGGTCGGCCAAATCGGGCTGACCGAGCGCCTCGACCGCTGGGCGGCGCACCCGTTTTGGGGGCTGGTGCTCCTGGCGGGCATCCTCGGCCTGGTCTTCGGGCTGACGTTCACGGTCGGCGCGCCGCTCCAGACCTGGCTGGAGGAGGCGGTCATCGCTCCGCTGGCGGGTCTGGCCTCCGAGGCGCTCTCCGGCGCGCCGTTCTGGGTGCAGGGCCTGGTGGTGGACGGTCTCATCGGCGGGGTCGGCTCGGTGCTGACCTTCCTGCCCATCCTGGTCATCTTCTTTGCCGCCTTTGCCCTGCTCGAGGACGTGGGCTACATGGCGCGCGCCGCCTACGTGATGGACAACCTGATGCACCTGATGGGCCTGCACGGCAAGTCGTTCCTGCCACTGTTTTTGGGCTTCGGCTGCAACGTGCCGGCGGTGATGGGGGCGCGCGTCATCGACTCGTGGCCGGCGCGCCTGCTGACCATCCTCATCGCTCCGCTCGTACCCTGCACGGCGCGCATGGCGGTGGTGGCCTTTCTCGCCCCGGCCTTCTTCGGCGCGCAGGCCATTTGGGTCACCTGGGGGCTGGTGCTGCTCTCGCTGACCATGCTGGTCGTGAGCGGCGTCGTCTTCAACCGGCTGCTCTTCAAAGGCCAGCGCTCAGCCTTCATCATGGAGATGCCTCTCTATCATCTTCCCAACCTGCGCACCATCGGCCTGCTGGTCTGGCAGAGGTCGCTCTCCTTCGTCCAGAAGGCGGGGACGGCCATCCTGGGCATGGCGCTGGTCGTCTGGCTGCTTTCGTACCTGCCGGGCGGTGACCTGAACAGCAGTTACCTGGCGCGCTTCGGCCAGTTCCTCGAGCCGGTCGGGCGCTGGATGGGCTTCGACTGGCGGCTGACGGTGGCCCTGCTGACCAGTTTCCCGGCCAAGGAGAACGCCATTGCCACCCTGGGCGTGCTGTTCGGCGTCTCGCCCGAAGGCGGGCTGACCAGTCTGCTGACGGCCTCTTACCCGACGGCCACGGCGCTCTCGTTCCTGGTGACCACGATGCTCTTCATCCCCTGCATGGCGACGGTGGCGGTCACCCGGCAGGAGACCGGCTCGTGGCGCTGGGCGCTCTTCAGCGTGCTGTTTTACCTGGTGCTTTCCGTGGCTGCTGGGACGGCGACCTATCACCTGGCCGCCTGGATCGGAGGATGACCATGCTGGAAAAACTGCTGGCAGAAATCCGCTCCGGCGGCACGTTCGAGACCGGCGTCTTGGCTGCCCGACTGGGGACGACGCCCGCCCTGGTGGAGGCCATGCTCGACCACCTCCAGCGCGCCGGGCAGTTGCGCCCGTATGAGGCCTGCGGCGACGCCTGCGGGGGGTGCAGCCTGAAGCAGGCGTGCAAGTCCGCCCAGCCGGCGAACGGCGTGCGGTTGTGGCAGGGGTAACGCGGTAACGCGGATGACGCAGATTCTCAGGGGAAAAGTGTAACCAAACCCCTGTCCCCATTATTGCAACATCCCTGAAGCAAAGCGGAGCGGGATGGGCGCCAGTCCATCCCGCTCTTTTAGTTGTTGCAAAGAGGACATGCAGGCTCACGATGAAGGGGGGTGATGAAGGACTGTAATTTGAACGCCGGGGAACGCGGATGGCGTGGAGTAACGCGAATTACGCAGACTAGACGGATTGCGCGGATGGAGATTGATCCTCCCGCAGGCTGGACTGGTAGGTCACGTTTCAAACGTGACCTACTCTTTGCAACAACTTTTACGTGGACATTTGGCTGACACGTCTCTTGTCATCTGTTGCGAAAAGTGTATAATATGGGCACTTCTTACAGGCGATGATGGGAACGAGTAAACCTGTCGAAACGGCCAGCGAGCCCGGGGGTGGTGTGAGCCGGGTGCGTGGAGCAGGTTGAAAATCCTCCCGGAGCCGCGCGCTGAAACTGGTCAGGTCATTGTCACTGGCTGAGAGTAGGTAAGCCGGAAACATCCACCGTTACCAGGATGCAGGTATAAGCCATCGGCCGTACCTGAATGAGAGCCTGCCTCTGGCAGGAATCGGGGTGGTACCGCGGGCGTCACGCTCGTCCCTGCTGGGATGAGCGTTTTCTTTTTAGGGAATCATCCGACTCTCAATTATCTGATGCCGTAATGGAGATTTGCTATGTTCAAACCTGTCTCTCCCAAACTTGATATCCCTGCGATGGAGACCGCTGTCATGAAGTTCTGGCGCAGTGCCAGAATCTTTGAGAAGACGGTCGAACAGCGCAAAGGCGGGCCTGAATATGTGTTTTATGAGGGGCCGCCCACCGCCAATGGCAAGCCGGGTGTTCACCACGTCCTGGCGCGAGCCTTCAAAGATATGTTCCCGCGTTATAAGATTATGCGCGGCTATCACGTCTCGCGCCGTGGCGGATGGGACACGCATGGTCTGCCGGTTGAAATCGAAGTAGAGAAACAACTGGGTTTCACCAACAAACAGCAAATTGAGGACTATGGCATAGACCGCTTTAACGAACTCTGCCGTAAGTCGGCTTTTACCTACATTCAAGACTGGGAACGTTTGACCGAACGGATTGCTTTTTGGGTGGATCTGGATACAGCCTACATCACCTACGAGAACGACTATATCGAGTCGGTCTGGTGGATTTTGAAGACGTTTTGGGAGCGCGGCCTGCTTTATCAGGGCTTCAAGGTTGTGCCTTATTGCCCGCGCTGTGGAACGCCTCTTTCGGACCATGAGGTGGCCCTCGGTTACGACGAAGTCTCTGACCCTTCGGTTTTTGTGCGCATGCCGCTGGTGGACAAGCCCGGTACCTCGCTTTTGGTTTGGACCACCACTCCGTGGACTCTCCCTGGCAATGTAGCCGTAGCCGTCCATCCGGAGGTGGATTATGTGACCGTAGAACGGGAAATGCCTGATAACGGTAAAGAACGTTTGATCCTGGCGCAGGCTTTGCTTGAAAAAGTGTTTCATGGAGAAGAAGTCAAAATTGTTGAAACTTTCAAGGGCAAGAAACTCAAAGGACAGAAATACCGTCCATTGTTTACCTTTGCTTTGCCCGACAAGTCCGCTCATTACGTGGTGTTGGGCGACTTTGTGACCACCGAAGACGGTTCGGGCCTGGTGCACATGGCGCCTGCCTTTGGCGCCGAAGATATGCAGGCGGCTCTGGAATACGACCTGCCGGTGCTGATGACCGTTGCGCCAGATGGCACCTTTATCCCTGAGGTGCGGCCATGGAGCGGGATGTTTGTCAAAGATGCTGACCCGCTCATCGTACAGGACCTGGAGGCGCGCGGCCTGTTATTCCGAGTTGAGTCGTATACGCATACCTACCCCTTCTGCTGGCGTTGCAAGACACCGTTGCTGTATTATGCCCGTGCCACCTGGTATATCCGTACCAGTCAGTATAAGGACCGGCTGGTGGCCAATAACGAGCAAATCAACTGGGTTCCCGACCATATTAAACATGGCCGTTTTGGCAACTGGCTTGAAAACAACATTGACTGGGCCCTCGGGCGCGAGCGTTACTGGGGCACGCCCCTGCCGGTTTGGGAGTGCCAATCCTGCAAAAATCAAACCGCTATCGGCTCACGCGCTGAACTCTCCGAAAAGGCCGGTCAGGATCTGAGCGGACTTGACCTGCATCGCCCCCACGTGGATCGAATTACCTTCCCTTGCCCAGAATGCGGCGGGACAATGCAGCGCGTACCAGAACTGATTGACGTCTGGTTTGATTCTGGCTCAATGCCGGTGGCTCAATGGCACTACCCGTTTGAGAATGCCGATAAGTTTAAAGAGCAGTTCCCTGCCGATTACATCTGTGAGGCTGTGGATCAAACACGTGGCTGGTTCTATTCCCTGCATGCTATCAGCACCTTACTTTTTGACCAACCCTGTTTTAAAAATGTGATCTGCCTGGGCTTGATTCTGGATGGTGAAGGCCAGAAAATGTCTAAAAGCCGCGGTAATATCGTTGACCCCTGGGACGTGCTCAATGTTCATGGTGCCGATGCCTTCCGCTGGTACCTCTATACAGCCACGCCGCCTGGCCAAGAACGCCGCTTTTCCAGCGACTTGGTCGGCGAAGTGGTGCGTAACTTTACGCTTACCCTGTGGAATGTATATGCATTTTTTGTCACATATGCTAACCTGGACGGCTGGAAACCGGCATTGGCTGCACCAAAGCCATCCTCTTTATTGGACAAGTGGCTGCTCTCTACCCTGAACACCCTTGTCCGCGATGTCACAATTGCCTATGAGACCTATGATGTGCCGGCTGCCACGCGGCCTTTGCAGGAATTTGTTGAAAACCTGTCCACGTGGTATTTGCGCCGTTCCCGTCGCCGCTTCTGGAAATCCGAATCGGACGAGGACAAGCAATCTGCCTACCAGACGTTATACACGGCCCTGGTTACGCTCTCTAAATTGCTTGCTCCGGCCATGCCTTTCCTGGCAGAGGAACTGTACCAGAATCTGGTCTGTTCTGTGGACGAGAGCGCACCCGAATCGGTACACCTTTGCCTGTGGCCCACTTTTGACCCGGCCCTCATTGACGAAAATCTCAATCGCGAAATGTCGGTGGTGATGCGCCTGGTCTCACTTGGCCATGCTGCTCGCAACAAGGCCAACCGCAAGGTGCGTCAGCCTTTGGCCGAAGCCGCTTTTTCGGTGGGTAATTTGGATGAACGCCATGCCGTTGAGATGTATGCCGATTTGATCATGGATGAACTTAACGTGAAGAAGGTCCATTTGCTGGGTGCCAGCAGTGAAGTGGTGCTGTACAGCGTGAAGCCCTTGCCCAAGCAGTTGGGGCAGAAATATGGCAGCCGATTCCCGGCCATTCGAGATGCGATTCTGTCCATGGACCCGGAAACGGCCGCGCGAACCCTGCTTTCTGGTCAGGCCCTGACGGTCGCCATCTCTGGCGAGACGTACAACATCCTGCCGGAAGAAGTAGAAGTGCGGGCCGATGCCAGAGCCGGATTTGCTGTGGCCTCCGAAGGGGCTTATCTGGCCGCCCTGGTTACCGACCTGACGCCAGAATTGATACGCGAGGGCCTGGCGCGTGAGTTTGTTCGCCGCGTGCAAGACCTGCGCAAGCAGGCTGAATTGGAAGTGGCCGACCGCATCAAATTATACGTCCAGGCCAGCCCTGGGTTAAAGGATGCAATTGAGGCGCATCGTGAATATGTCACGGGTGAGACGCTGACCGTCCAACTGACATTTGACAGCCCGCCCGGCTCTGCTGTGACAACCAGCGATGAGTTTGACGGCGAAACGGTGACCGTTGGCCTGGTCAAAGCCTGAGTGGAACCGAACTGTCCGACAGGGATGCCTGCCGGACAGTTTTTTTGTTATGGTCGAGGTAACCGAATCAACTTTGCGTTTGTGTATGATGGGCCGTTTGCCAATCTCTGATTGCAAATGGCAGGTATAACAGCAAAAACACAACCAATCCGATTCCTTCCAGATAAAGCAAGTACACCGGCCATTCGGGCAGCATATCTAGCAGGCTGGCGGTGGGTGGTTTGTGGTTGATAAACATGTAATTGCTTCCCAGCGCCGAGTTGACCAGAAACACCAGCCCCATATAAATGTTGGTGAAAACGGCCACGCGTAACAACGATTTCCAGGTTGGGCGAAACCCCTCCACTACCGTCATGTAAATGGCAGAGGTAACGATCAGGCCATGAGAGATAAAGGTCTGAAAGAAGCGGTAATGCGGGTAGCCATATATTCCTAAATCGGGCGTCATCAAGGCTTGCGTAGCCCCGCCAATGCCCAGAAAATAGCAAAACTCGTAAATTGTATAGTTTTTGGTCAACAACATAAGACCGCCGGTCCACACCAGCAGGCTGCAGACGTGTAAGGGGAGCATCGTGTCTAGCCGCCATTGACCTACAGCATAGTTCCAGATGTGCCAGCCCAGTTCGTTAAGCCACAGCACGGCGGCCATGATCAGAGCAATCTGGCGGCGCGTCCTTTCTGCTGTCCCTTTGAAGCCTGCCAGCCACACATTAAGTAAAACAATTAGCCCCAAAGCGGCAAGGTGCGCTGTGCCCAGGAATACAAAAGGTGCGCCAGTCCAATCCTTTGCAAAATATTCCATAATTTGTCTCCTCAGAGTTGTTTTAGGTAACTGCTTTTTAGCCAGAGGTTCTGGTTGAAACCCGTTTGTTGGTCTTTTGATGCGGTAAAATCGAAATGGAGGTTGTTATGGACTTTTTTGACTTGATTAAAACGCGTTGCTCCATGCGTGTCTTTACATCTCAACCGATAGAAGACGATAAACTACAACGTATTCTGGAAAGTATCAATTTGGCGCCATCGGCGGGTAATCTTCAGGCTTATGAAGTTTACCTCATTAACCGTCCTGAAGACCGGGCAACTTTGATGCAAGCCGCCTGGGACCAGGCTTTCGTTGGTCAGGCGCCGGTGGTACTGGTCTTTTGTACGAATCCGGCCAGGTCAGCCAAGTATGGCGCGCGCGGGGCCGACTTGTACTGCCTGCAAGACGCGACCATTGCCTGTACTTATGCCATGCTGGCTGCTACGGCTCTGGGATTGGGCAGCGTTTGGGTGGGCGCTTTTGACGATGAGGCTGTCTGGCGCGCTTTGGGTTCGCCGCATGGACAACGCCCCGTGGCCATGCTGCCCATCGGCTATCCTGGCCGTGAGCCGAAATATCGCCCGCGCCGCTCGTTGAAAGATTTGATTCACCGTTTGTAAAACCTGTTAGAATCAGACAAAATTACACCACCACTACGGGAGGCAGTATGTTTCAATCTTTTGAGCAGGCGCGTCGATACATTGATGAGTATAACATCGAGGTGATTGACTTGAAATTCTGCGACTTGTGGGGGCGTTGGCATCATTTGACGGTTCCTGCCAGCCAGTTTACACCAGATTTGATGAAAGCAGGCATTGGCTTTGATGGCTCGGCAGTGGGATTGAAATCGGTTAAAGCCGGAGATATGGTGCTGATTCCTGACCTGTCTACCGCGACCCATGACCCGTTTTGGGAGGCCTCTACCCTGTCGTTCATTTGTACCACCTACGAAGCCGACACGCATGCTATTTTTGCTAACGACCCGCGCAATCTGGCCATCCGTGCTGAAGAGTACATGAAATCCACCGGAATTGCAGACGAATCAAGGTGGGGGCCGGAATTTGAATTTTATATTTTTGACAGCATCAGTTTTGATAATGGGGTCAATCGGGCTTCTTACAACATTGCCTGCCGCGAAGCCGACTGGAACAGCGGCCAGGATGGTCACGGTCATTACATCCCTCTGCATGGTGGTTATCATGCCATTCCGCCTAAAGACCAGTTGTATAACCTGCGCACCGAAATTTGCCTCCATCTTGAGAAAATGGGTGTGCCGGTGAAATATCATCACCATGAGGTGGGGGGACCTGGGCAATCGGAAATTGAGACGCCGATGATGGGCCTGGTTGCAGCCGGCGATGCAACCATGCTCATCAAGTATGTGACAAAGATGACGGCGCGCAAGCATGGACAGACGGCGACCTTTATGCCAAAGCCGCTTTATGGCGAAGCCGGTTCCGGCATGCATTTTCACCAGCATATATTCAAGAACGGCAAGAATGTTTTTTATGATAAGAATGGCTATGGTTGTTTAAGCCGCGAAGCGTTGTATTACATTGGTGGACTTTTGATCCATGGCCCGGCCTTGCTGGCGATTACCAATCCGAGTACCAACTCCTACCGCCGCCTTGTGCCGGGGTTTGAAGCGCCGGTCAACGCCTTTTTCTCGCTGGGAAACCGCAGTGCTGCGGTGCGGATCCCGAAATATGCTAATACGCCAGATTCGGCGCGCATTGAATTCCGTCCGCCAGATGCAACTTGCAATATTTATTTGGCATTGGCAGCCCAGTTGTTGGCCGGGCTGGATGGTATCCAGCGCAAAATTGACCCGACCGAGGCGGGCTTTGGCCCAATTGACCAAAATGTCTTTGCCTGGAGCGATGAGGAGCGCGCTAAAATCAAACCTTTGCCATTCTCTCTTAACCTGGCATTAGAAGCGTTGGAAGCCGACCACGAATTTTTGCTGGCCGGAGATGTGTTTAGCAAAGAACTGATTAAACAGTGGATTGACTACAAACGTGAGCAGGAATATTATCCTGTTCGCAATCGTCCCCACCCTTATGAGATGAGCCTGTATTTCGATGCCTGACGCCACTCAGGGGTTGTCTTGACGTGTGTTTTGGAGCGGTTAACCTGAGGAGGAGGTTAACCGCTCAATCATTTTGAGCATTTTTTCGTAGTGCGACCCTTTCCAGTAGATTTGCTCGCAAACTGGACAGAGGCGGAACTCCTCAAAATATTGTTTTGTCAGTGGTTCTAATCGCTCAAGAATATCCTCTTTACTGACCGGCTGAAGCGGCGCATTGCAGCGCAAACAACGTTGAAATGGCCGTACCCAGTGTTTCAGACCAAAGCGCGCTACCACTTCTTGAAGTTGGCGCCTGGGCTCCAGGCTGCGCAGGCAATATCCCTGACGGATGACTTTTTTCATTAGCAAGCGGCGATCGCGTGTTAACAAAATGCGGCCCTGATGGACACTGATGTCTGTCAATTCGTCGTCGGTGTAATCGCTGCGGTACAGACAATCGAACCCCAGCATGCGTAGATAGGCGGCCAGGCGGCCAAGGTGACCGTCAAGGACGAAACACGGCTCGGGGACGGCCTCAGCCGGCTCAAGGTCCGGATTTGAAGCGGAGGGAACGGCGGCGTGTACTTCCAATCGGTCTCCATCCTGAACCTGGTAATCGAGACTTATCCTGTGGCCATTGCTTTGCACCCAGCCGATTTCGGTGTGCGGCACCCCAAGCGACTCAATCAGGTGCTTGGCGCTCTGCGGTCCTTGAAAAGACAGAGGCACTGTTCCCTGACGGTTTTGTGGTGAGAGAAAGAAACGCAGTTCTTCATCAAATTCAAAGAAGGCTTGTTTCATGCCGGTCATTATAAAACAGAACCAGTGTGAGAAAGTCTGTCGGTGCTATAATACAACCACCTCTTCGTCACTTTTTACCTTATGGAGAAGCCTATGTCTGAAAACAGAATCCTCTATCTGTCCCGTGCCGATGTTGAGGCAGTGGACTTGCCCATGAAGACGATCATTGACCTGCTTGAGAAGGCGTTTGTGGATAAGGGTCATGGCAAGGTGGAGATGCCGCCCAAACCGGGCGTGCATACCATGCCCGATGCCTTCATCCATGCCATGCCGGCCTATATACCGGCCATGCGCTCAGCGGGCATCAAGTGGGTAAGCGGCTATCCTGAGAATTACAAACGCGGCCTCCCTTACATTACCGGCTTGCTCATTTTGAATGACGTTGAAACAGGTTTGCCCTATGCCGTTATGGATTGTACCTGGATCACGGCTAAGCGCACGGGGGCGGCTTCGGCGCTTTCGGCCAAATACCTGGCGCGTCCGCAGAGCGAGGTGGTAGGCATTTTGGCCTGCGGTGTGCAGGGGCGTACGAATCTTGAAGCGTTGGCTTGCCTTTTCCCGATTAAGCGGGTGTATGCGTATGATATTTTGCCGGAAGTGCAGGAAAAATATATTGACGAAATGCGGCAGAAGTTTGACTTTGAGATTGTAGGCGTCAAAGAACCGAAACAAGCGGTTGTCGAATCAGACCTGGTAGTGACCTCTGGCCCGATTCTGAAACACCCGACCCCCACCATTGACAAGGACTGGTTGCGCCCTGGCGCCTATGGTTCGGCCGTTGACTTTGATTCCTATTGGACCGGCGCGGCCCTGGCCCAGATGGACCGCATCGCCACCGATGACCACGCGCAGTTCCAGTACTACAAATCCATCGGCTACTTCCAGCAAACTCCCGATCCGTATGCTGACTTAGGCGAACTGGCCGCCGGGCTTAAACCGGGGCGGCAATCGGATAAGGAGCGAACACTGGCCATCAACCTTGGTCTGGCGATGGACGACATGGCGGTTGCTCCCGAGATCTACCGCCAGGCTCAAGCCAAAGGCCTGGGCACCTGGCTGCCGCTCTGACCGATAACCAGCAAGAGCAGGTCACGCTTCAAACGTGACCTGCTCTCTTGACCAGGATATATACCTGCGTATCTCCGTTGTGGTTCTTCTGGCAACCGTACAGATCGCCTTGAAAACTCTCTTTTTTATCGCGGATTTCGCGGATGGCACGGATTACGCGGATGTTTTTTTGTAAACAAATCCGCGTAATCCGCGTTCGGGTTTTGGGTTTGTACGGTAGAGAGTTCTTCTTTATGTAACAAAATTGTGAAATTTCACCTGTCTTTTTTCTTGTCTTTGAAGTAAAATAGAACGGCTGTTCTTCATTCTGTTCTCTACTCTCTCCTCTCCATGAACTTCAAACTCAACGCCCCCTTCCAACCCACCGGCGACCAACCGGAGGCGATCCGCAGCCTGGTCGAAGGCGTCCGGCGCGGCGCCCGCCACCAGGTCCTGCTTGGCGCGACCGGCACCGGCAAGACGTTCACCATCGCCTCGGTCATCCAGGAGTTGCAGATGCCGGCCCTGGTCATGGCGCATAACAAGACGCTGGCCGCCCAACTTTACGCCGAATTTCGCGAATTCTTCCCCGAAAACGCGGTCGAGTACTTCGTTTCCTACTACGACTACTATCAGCCGGAAGCCTACGTCCCGCGCCAGGACCTGTACATCGAGAAAGAAACCGAAATCAACGAAGAAATCGAGCGCCTGCGCCTGGCAGCGACTACGGCCTTGATGTCGCGCAAGGATGTCATCATCGTGGCTTCGGTCTCGTGCATCTATGGGCTGGGGTCGCCGGAGGAATACGGCAAAGGGGTGGTTCACCTGCGGGTAGGAGAAATTTACCGCCGCAACGCCCTGATGCGGCAACTGGTGGACGGCCAGTATCAGCGCAACGACCTCGAGTTGCGCGCCGGGACCTTTCGCGTGCGCGGCGATACCCTGGAAATCGTTCCCGCTTACGAAGACAAGCGCGGCTACCGCATCACTTTCTTCGGCGACGAAGTGGAGCGCATCACCGAGTTCGTGCTGCTGACCGGCGAAATTGTCTCTGAGCCTGCCGAGGTGGACATCTACCCGGCCAAGCACTACCTGGCCAGCGATGAACGGCTGAAAGTTTCGATTGCCAATATCGAAAAAGAACTCGAAGAGCGGCTGGCGTTCTTCAAGTCGCAGGGCAAGTTGCTGGAGGCCCAGCGCCTCGAACAGCGTACCCGCTACGATTTGGAGATGCTGCGCGAGGTGGGGTATTGCTCTGGCATTGAGAATTACTCTCGTCACCTGGACATGCGCCCACCCGGCACCCATCCCTGGACCTTGATTGATTTCCTGCCCTCCGACTATCTGCTCGTTCTGGACGAGTCGCACATGACCGTGCCGCAGATTCGCGGCATGTACAACGGCGACCGCTCGCGCAAGGAGACGCTGGTGGAATACGGCTTCCGCCTGCCATCGGCGCTCGACAACCGCCCGCTGAAATTCGAGGAATTCGAGCAGGTGATGGGCTACACCATCTACACCTCGGCCACCCCCGGCCCCTATGAGATGGCGCGCGCCGAGCAGGTGGTGGAGCAGATCATCCGCCCGACCGGCCTGGTGGACCCCGAGGTGGAGGTCCGCCCGACGAAAGGGCAGGTGGACGACCTGGTCGGCGAGATCCGCGCCCGGGTCGAGCGCGGCGAGCGGGTGCTGGTCACCACGCTGACGAAGCGCATGGCCGAAGATTTGGCGCAGTACCTCGAAGAACTCGGCATCAAAGTCCACTATCTGCACTCCGAAGTGGAGACGCTCGAACGGGTGGGCATCCTGCGCGACCTGCGCCTGGGCGTGTTCGACGTAGTGGTGGGCATCAACCTGCTGCGCGAAGGCCTCGACCTGCCGGAGGTCTCGCTGGTGGCTATTTTAGACGCCGACAAGGAGGGCTTCCTGCGCTCCGACACGGCCCTCATCCAGACCATCGGACGAGCCGCCCGCCACATCAACGGACGGGTCATCATGTACGCCGACCGGATGACCGACTCGATGAAGCGCGCCATTGACGAGACCAACCGCCGCCGCGCCAAGCAGGTCAGGTTCAATCAAGAGCATGGGATTGTGCCGGTCAGCATCCACAAAGCCATCCGCGACCTGACCGACCAGATGACCCCGGCCGCCGTGGCCGAGATGCGCGGCGAATACAAGACCGGCAAACACAGGGATGTGACCTCGCGTTCCGAGTTGCAGAAGGTGATTGCCGAACTGGAGAAGCAGATGAAGGAAGCGGCAAAGAATCTGGAATTCGAGCGCGCCGCCGCCCTGCGCGACGAAATGTACGAACTCAAAGCCATCCTTGCTGAGGACGAAAGCCTCAAGCCGTGGGAACGCATCAAGTTGCTGGCTGGGGAAGAAGAGTGAACGCTTAAGGGAGATTTGGCAGAGAGACACTTGGGGGGCATTCGATCAACAACATTTGGCATTGTCTTTCTGCGTCCATGTCACTTGTCTGACAATTTGTGCAAAAATGCGCAAATTACTTGACTGGACAACTCACTGCGTGTAAAATACCGCCTATCTTTTCCCTCAGGAATTATCTCGTGCATCTCTATCGTTTTGTCGTCTCTCCCACGTTGCAAGACAACCCGCGGGCGGTGCATCTCTTGTCGGATGCCCGTGCTTTGGGCTTTGACAATCTCATTCGTATCGAACCTCAAGACCTCTATTTTATTGAGGGCCAACTGTCGGAAAAAGAATGTCAGCAGTTGGCTCTCAATCTTTTTACTGACCCGGTTACCCAGGCAGTTTCCTGGTCAATCATTCCCGCTTCTCCGCTGGACCTGGAGCCGGATACCGTTATGGTGGAAGTGACTCTCCGCCCTGGCGTCACCGACCTGGTAGCCGACGAAATCGTCCGTGCCGCCCACGAACTTGGTATCAGCGGAGTCCGGCGCGCTTCTACCGGCTTTCGCTATCTTCTCTATGGCGTCAACGCCGAAACCGCTCACTGCCTGGCGTCGCGTTTGCTGGCAAATACGGTCATTCATCGCTGGACTGTTGGCGAAATTGACCCATCCTTTCCGAGCGAGACTGAGTCTAGGGGTGTGGTTGAGCGCCTTTGCTTGCGGGTAGATGATGAACAATTGATGGCCATTTCACGCCAGCGTCGCGCAGCTCTTGATTTAACTGAAATGCAAGCCATCCGTGCTTACTGCGAACGCGAAGACCGCGACCTGACCGACGTGGAATTTGAGACCATTGCCCAGACCTGGTCCGAGCATTGTGTCCATAAGACATTTAAAGCCCGAATCCAGGTAACAAGAGAACAAGGGGATGAAAAACGGGTAGAAGAAATCGATTCCCTTTTTAAGACCTATATCAAAGGTGCTACTGAAAAAATCAATGTGCCTTGGGTGCTTTCGGCCTTTGTAGATAATGCCGGCATTATTGATCTGGACGGCGAGAACGAAATTTCATTTAAGGTAGAGACTCACAATCACCCATCGGCTGTTGAACCTTTTGGTGGCGCCAACACCGGCGTTGGTGGTGTGATTCGAGATGTGCTGGGTGTTTCCCATAAGCCAATTGCAAATACCGATGTCCTCTGTTTTGGCCTGCAAAACCTTTCCCTTGATGAACTGCCTGCTGGCGTACTTCACCCCCGGCGTATCTTTTCGGGTGTAGTGAGCGGTGTTCAGGATTATGGTAACAAGATGGGTATACCTACCATCAATGGTGCCATTCTCTTTGACAGGAACTATGTTGCCAACCCCCTGGTCTTTTGCGGTACGATTGGCATCTCTCCAAAAGGCTTGCACAAGCGCGAACCGCAGAAAGGGGATCGCATTATTGTTCTTGGGGGGCGCACGGGACGCGACGGTTTGCGCGGGGCCACCTTCTCCTCGATGACAATGGATACACAGACAGGCAGCGTGGCGGGTTCCTCGGTTCAAATTGGCAATCCTGTCGTTGAGAAAGGATTGGTGGATGTCGTCTTGCCGGCTCGTAACCAGCACCTCTACCATGCTATTACGGATTGCGGGGCGGGCGGTCTTTCCTCTGCAGTAGGAGAGATGGCCTCTTGTCTTGGCGCAGATGTGGACCTGAAGCATGTGCGCCTGAAGTATTCCGGTCTGGTACCTTGGGAAATCTGGCTTTCGGAGGCGCAGGAACGGATGGTGATGGCGGTACCGCCTGTCAACTTGCCAAAATTACAGGAACTCTGTGATACCTACAACGTGGAGTTAACCGACATCGGTGAATTTACCGACTCGGGACGTCTGATTGTTCGTTATGACGGCAAAGTGGTGCTAGATTTGGAAAACGACTTCCTTTACCGCGGTATTCCTCAACGGCAGTTGAAAGCGGTGGTCAGTTATCATTTTGTAGAAGGTCCGGTCAGGCAGCGTGTAAGGATTAATGACTACTCCCAGACTTTGCTTGCTTTGCTTGCCCATCCCAATATTGCCTCCAAGGCAAGTGTCATCCGCCTCTATGACCACGAGGTGCAGGGCGGAACGGCCATTAAGCCCCTGACCGGCGTTCAAAACGATGGCCCATCTGATGCGTGCCTCCTCAAACCGCCAGGTGCAAAGGATCGTATTGGCATTGTTGTCGCCAACGGTATCAACCCAGAGTATGGCAAACGCGATGCTTACCGGATGGCCATGGCCGTTGTGGATGAGGCTGTTCGCAACTTGGTTGCTGTCGGCGCTGACCCACAGCGGATTGCTCTGCTCGATAATTTTTGCTGGGGGGACCCGCTTTGCCCTGAAACACTTGGCTCGCTGGTGGAGGCGGCACGCGGCTGTCACGACGCGGCGCTCCTATTCCAGGCCCCCTTTATTTCCGGCAAAGACTCGCTCAACAATGAACATCTTGGCGTGGATGGCCGGCGTTATTCCATTCCTCCCACTTTACTTATCTCGTCAATTGGTGTTATGAAAGATATTACCCGAGCAGTCACAATGGACTTAAAGACGGCTGAGAATTGGCTGTATCTGGTGGGTGACTTCCAACCGGTCTTTGGTGGCTCCCATCTGGCGTTGGTTGCCGGCTCATTACCAGAAGATGGGATACCATCTGTCTCTAAGAAAACCCCTGCTGTATACTCGGCCCTCCATCAAGCCATTTTGGCAGGGTTTGTCCGCGCCGCGCATGACCTGAGCGAGGGTGGACTGGCTGTTGCCGCAGCAGAAATGTGCATTGGTGGACGTTTGGGTCTGAGCCTGAACCTGGAGACCGAAGACCCCGCCCGTACCCTGTTTGGTGAAACGACCGGCTGTCTGCTGGTTGAAGTGGGGGCAGAGGATGCCCGTGCTTTTGAATTGCACTTTGGCAACCTGCCGTTGAAAAAGATTGGCATCATCCGACAAGAGCCCTTGTTCACTGTCTCTGTGAATAACAAGCCTTGTATTTCGCTTCCTGTATCTGCGCTTGTCTCTGCCTGGAATACTCCTCTCCAATCTTCCTGAACTCTGACTTTTTTCCATGAAACCTAAAGCCCTTATTCTCTTTGCTCATGGTACCAATCGCGATCAAGACGTAGCCGAAGCCCTGCTGCTTGCCGGGGCTGACCCTGAGGTTATTCCCCTGAATGTCTTACGAGAGGGGCAACGACGTTTTGGTGATTATCAGATGCTTGTCATTCCTGGTGGCTTTTCCTATGCGGATGCCTTGGGGGCCGGTCGTTTGCTGGCAATCGACTTACAGTCTTATTTTGCTGAAGAGATCCAGGAATTTGTTGCTGCAGGCAAGCCGGTGCTGGGCATTTGCAACGGCTTTCAGGCTTTGGTCAAGTCGGGTATCTTACCGGGGAACGAGGAATTTGCATCGGAGATGGCTCGGGTAACCCTGACTTTCAATGCAAATGGGCATTTTGAGTGCCGTTGGGTGACTCTGCGGCCTGTGTCTCAGAAGTGTATTTGGACGAAAGGCCTTGTTGATTTGATTGAATGCCCGGTGGCCCATGGAGAGGGCAACTTTCAAGTTTCCGATCCATCTCTGCTTTCTGTACTTTCCAATTTTGATCAGGTTGCCTTGACCTATGTTTTTCCCGATGGTTCTTCTGCCCAGGGGGACTATCCTGCTAATCCAAATGGCTCAGGGTTTGACATTGCCGGTATCACCAATCTGGCCGGGAATGTGCTTGGCCTGATGCCGCATCCAGAGAATCATATTCATTTCTGGCAACACCCACAATGGATGCGTGGCGTCAACCAGCGAAGCGGGTTACCGCTTTTTGAGAATGGTGTGCATTACGCTGCTCAACTTTGATGACTTGTGTATAGAAAGGAAACCTATGATTGATCGAGACTTCTTGTTTCAACTTTTACCTCATGCCTTGGACGCGACTCATCTGCCGCTTCCAGGCCGGACGTCTGGCAAGGTGCGCGATTGGTACGACTTACCGGCTGACAGGCGTCTTTTTGTCACGACTGACCGACTCTCGGCTTTCGACCGCATTCTAGCATGTGTCCCCTATAAGGGGCAGGTACTCAACCAGTTGACCAACTGGTGGTTTGATAAGACTGCGGATATCATTTCTAACCACAAGGTTTCTGTCCCCGACCCAAATGCAGTAGTAGCGGAGAGAGTTGAACCTTTCCTGGTAGAGGTTATCGTGCGCGGGTACATTACCGGGGTCACAAGTACCGCTCTTTGGTATCGTTATTCGTTGGGAGAACGGGAGATTTACGGCTATCGTTTTCCTGAAAACTTGCGCAAAAACGAGCGTTTGCCCGAACCGATTATTACACCTACCACCAAAGGCGGGGTAACCGGTCACGATGAGCGCCTGACTTGCGCCGAGGTGGTTGAAAAAGGTTTGCTTGATGCGGTTACCTGGGATCAGGTGCAGTCAGCGGCATTAGCGATTTTTAAGCGCGGCCAGCAAGTGGCTTTACAGGCCGGACTGATTTTGGTGGATACCAAATATGAATTTGGCCGCGCGAATGATGGGCGTGTCGTGCTGATAGATGAGGTCCATACTCCCGATTCCTCTCGTTTCTGGAAAGCGGACACCTATGAAGATTGCTTTGTTTCTGGTAGCGAACCGGAAAATTTTGACAAAGAATTTGTTCGCCTGGCCTATGCCGAGAAAGGGTATCGAGGAGATGGAGAAATTCCGGAAATGCCGGACGCGTTGTGGGTTGCAGCCAGCGAGCGTTATATTGGGATTTACGAGATGCTGACCGGCCAGATTTTTGAACCTGGCCTTTATCCGATTGAGCCACGCCTGGCAGACAATTTGCGCGTAGCCAAAATATTGTGAGGCACTATGGTACAAGATATGACAAAACCTCTTGTGGTCATTTTGATGGGTTCCAAAGCAGATATGGAGCATTGCCAGAAAATTGCTGAGGCCTGTAGAGATTACGGATTAGAGACAGTTCTGCGCATTGGGTCGGCTCATAAGACGCCAGACCATGTGATGCGTATATTGGCCGAATATGAAGCCGATGCCAGACCAAAGGTATATGTCACTGTTGCCGGGCGAAGCAATGCTCTGAGCGGATTTACGGATGGGGCAGTGGCTGCACCGGTCATTGCTTGCCCCCCTCCATCTGACGCTTTTGGTGGAGCAGATTTGTTCTCTTCGCTGCGGATGCCGTCGGGCATTGCTCCGGCAGTCGTCTTGGAGCCGGCTAACGTTGCCTTGTTGGCGGCAAAGATTTTGGGGTTGGTAGATGCCAAAGTACGGCAAGCAGTTCAATGGTCACAAAAGAAACAGGCGCAGAAGATTCTGGACGATGATAAGGCAATAGGAAATATATAAGGTCAGAGATTGGCTTTATCCTGATTTCACTGGAGCGAATTTATTTATGGAAGACTTTGTTGACTCGCCCAGAGAAGAGTGCGGTATCATTGGCGTTTTTTCGCCTAGAGAAGAAGTGGCGCGGATGACCTTCTTTGGGCTGTTTGCATTGCAACATCGTGGACAGGAAGCGGCTGGTATCGCCGTTTCGGATGGTATCTGCATGCGTTTGCATAAGGATATTGGCCTCATCTCACAGGTTTTTAATCACCACAATCTCTCGGCGTTGACGGGTCATTTTGCAATTGGGCATACCCGCTACTCCACCACCGGTTCGCCGTCTATTCGTAACGCGCAGCCCTTCATGATTGAAACAAAATATGGACCGCTGGCAGTAGGACATAATGGCAATCTGGTCAATTCGGCAGAATTGCGCCAAAGGTTGCTGCAGGAAGGCGTGGGGCTTTCGGCATCATCTGACAGCGAGGTCTTGACAATGATGCTGGCGCGTGCCTCGGGTGAGACTTGGGAGGAGCGGATTGCGGCTTGTATGCAGGCGTGGCAGGGCGCCTATTCGGTTGTTTTATTGATTCGCGATGGAGTCTATGCAGCGCGCGATCCTTGGGGATTTCGCCCTTTGAGCGTGGGCCTGCTCCCAAGCGGTGGATATGCGGTCGCTTCTGAGACCGGCGCCTTGCGGACTTTGGGATGCCAGGCAATTCGTGAGATTGGACCCGGGGAGATTGTCTCGCTCACCAATGGGGCATTAGTGGTAACTCAGGCGCTTAAAGCAATGACTCCACCGGCTTTGTGTGTTTTTGAGATGATTTATTTTTCCCGGCCTGATGCGGTCTGGGATGGACGTAGCATTCACCAGGTGCGTCAGAATCTTGGACGCGAATTGGCGCGAGAGTGCCCAACAGAAGCCGACGTAGTTATTCCTGTGCCGGACTCGTCTATTCCCGCGGCAATAGGCTACTCGGCAGAGAGCGGGATTCAATTCAATGAAGGTTTTATCAAAAACCGTTATGTGGGCCGAACGTTCATTGAACCGACCAATTCGCTGCGTAAACGAGGCGTGGCGCTCAAAATCAATGTCATTAACGAAAATGTATTGGGCAAACGGGTCATCATGATTGACGATTCTATAGTACGAGGAAATACGGTTGGAGCCATTGTAAAATTGTTACGGGATGCTGGCGCAAAGGAGGTGCATGTACGTATCACCTGTCCGCCAATTACTCATCCTTGTTTTATGGGGGTGGACATGGGCACATTTGATGAATTGATTGCCCATCAACAGACCGTAGATGGGATTTGCAATTTCATTCAGGCCGATAGCCTGTATTATCTTTCCCTCAATGGAATGATGCGCGCAATTGGGCGGGAAGATGGTTATTGCCAGGCTTGTTTTACGGGCAATTATCCGTTGGAAGTTGATTTGAATCGCGCCAAAACAGGCTTTGAGAGATGGACCAAGTGAGGATGAAGGTATGCGTGTGCTTTTGATTGGTTCTGGTGGACGGGAACATGCCTTAGCCTGGAAAATCGCCCAATCGCCGCTCCTGACTCGCCTTTTTATTGCACCGGGTAATTCAGGAACGGCCTTGCACGGCGAAAATGTGCCTTTGCTGGCAGATGAACACCAAGCCATTGTTCGTTTTTGTCGTGAGCAGCGAATCGAATTGGTCATTGTTGGGCCAGAATCACCGTTGGCATCTGGTTTGGCAGATGACCTGACGGCGGCTGGATTTAGGGTTTTCGGACCCACCAGGGCTGCCGCGCAGATTGAGGCTTCAAAGGTTTTTTCTAAGCAGTTTATGAGTCGCCATGGTATTCCTACGGCACCTTTTGCAGTTTTTACAGATTTTGAGGCTGCGCGCCGGTATCTGCGTACAATAGATCATCCCGTAGTGATTAAGGCGTCTGGCCTGGCTGCGGGTAAGGGGGTATTTGTTCCCGCGAATCGAGAGCAGGCAGAGGAAGCCTTGCGGCAGATGATGATTCGGCAAGAATTTGGCGCAGCAGGCAAAGAGGTTGTTGTCGAAGAAAGGTTGGAAGGTCAGGAAGTCACGCTACTGGCTTTTAGCGATGGAAAAACAGTCCGGCCAATGTTACCCGCGCAGGATCATAAGCGAATCTTTGATGGTGATGAGGGCCCTAATACGGGAGGAATGGGTGCGTATGCTCCGGTGCCGATCTGTCCGCCAAAGATGGTGGATGAACTGATGCGTGTGGCTCTGTTACCGGCGATTGAAGGTTTACGGGAAGAAGGGTATCCTTTTGTGGGAGTTTTGTATGGGGGCTTCATGTTGACTGCACAGGGACCGCGCGTGATTGAATTCAATTGTCGTTTTGGTGACCCAGAGGCGCAGGTGATCCTCCCGCTACTTGAGACCGATTTATTAGAGGTCGCCGAAGCGTGTGTGGAAGGTCGTCTTGATGAGATGGAATTAAGTTGGAGAGATGGGGCGTCTGCTTGCGTGGTGTTGGCCTCTGGCGGTTACCCGGGCACATATAAAACGGGATATCCAATTCGCGGCCTGGACTCGATCATGCCCCCAAACATAGTAATTTTCCATGCTGGTACAAAAATTCAAGATGGTCAGATTGTTACGGCGGGGGGACGCGTTTTGGCAGTGACCGGCTGGGCTAAATCGTTGCCGGAGGCTGTCAGATCGGCCTATATGGCGGTAGATGCCATTCAGTTTGAGGAAATGCACTATCGAAAGGACATTGCCTATCGAGCACTGCGAACGGATTGGCAAATAGATGGATCAACCGATGACCAAATGTTGATCTGTGATTATGCTGCTGCTGGCGTGGATATTGACGCCGGTAACCAAGCAGTTGAACTTATGAAAACAGCAGTGAAATCCACTTATGGCCCGGAAGTAGTGGGTGGAATCGGTTCCTTTGGCGGTCTCTATGACGCCAGTGCCCTGCAGCGGATGCAGGCTCCTGTGTTGGTCAGTTCCACGGATGGTGTAGGTACCAAGGTTAAATTGGCGGCTGCAACGGGATGTTATCGTTCGATTGGCCATGATATTGTCAATCACTGCATTAACGATATTTTGGTACAAGGTGCCCGCCCGCTGTTTTTTCTCGATTATTTTGCTGCCTCAAAACTCGCTCCGGATGTTGTTGCAGAGGTTGTGACCGGCATGGCAGAAGCCTGCCGCCAGGCAAAAGTGGCACTCATTGGCGGTGAAACAGCCGAAATGCCCGGCGTCTATGCGCCGAAAGAGTTTGATGTGGCCGGTACAATTGTCGGTGTGGTAGAACGCGCCGCGATATTGCCTCGGCCCAATGTCTGCGAAGGAGATGTAGTGATTGGCTTTGCTTCCTCTGGCCCGCATACCAATGGTTATTCGCTTATTCGTAAAATCTTCAAAGACGTTCCTCTGGATACTGTATTTCCAGAACTGGGAATTTCTCTTGGAGAAGCCCTTTTGGCTCCTCACCGTTCGTATTATTCCATGCTTTATCCCCTGCTTGCTGAGATCAAGGCTTTGGCGCACTTAACGGGCGGCGGATTTATAGAGAATATCCCGCGTGTGTTACCAGAAGGGATAGGTGCGGTCATTCATACCGATGCATGGCCAGTTCCTCCCTTATTCCAACTTATTCAGCGATTTGGCAATGTATCGCGTGAAGAAATGTACCGCGTCTTTAATATGGGGATCGGAATGGTTGCAATTGTGGAAAAAGGGAATGTAACAAAACTTCGGCATGTGGTTGCCGAAGAAACATGGGTGATTGGAGAATTGGTAGCCGGTCATCACACCGTGATTTTGGAGTAGCATATGCCCAAAGAGATCTTGCTTCGTTATGGATGTAATCCTTACCAGGTGCCGGCGCGTGTATACATGCTGGAGGGCAAACTGCCCTTTACGGTTTTGAATGGCGATCCTGGCTATATCAACCTGTTGGATGCTCTCAATTCCTGGCAACTGGTTCGAGAACTGAAGTCTGCCCTTGGTGTTCCGGCTGCGGCTTCGTTTAAGCATGTCAGTCCAAGTGGAGCGGCGGTAGCCGCTACGCCATTGACAGATCCCTTAAGGCGGATTTATGCAGTCGCCGACCTGGAAATTTCGCCGTTGGCCGAGGCTTATGCCCGCGCCCGTGGCGTGGACCGGATGTCATCTTTCGGCGATTGGGCGGCTTTGTCCGACCCGGTGGATGTGGCTACGGCAAAACTATTGGCCCGCGAGGTCTCGGATGGGGTCATTGCCCCGGATTATGAGTCACAGGCATTGGAGATTTTGCGCCGTAAAAAAGGGGGCAAATATGTCGTCTTGCAGATTGACCCGGACTATCAACCTGTTCTCATGGAGACGCGCCAGATTTTTGGTGTGACTTTTGAACAGCGCCGTAATGATCGTCTGGTGAGTTTATCTGATTTTCAGAACATCGTTACAAATAACAAAGAATTGCCACCCTCTGCGGTTCGGGATATGACAGTCGCCTGGATCACGCTCAAATACACTCAATCCAACTCTGTCTGTTTTGCGGTGGATGGACAGGTCATTGGTGTTGGAGCGGGACAGCAATCGCGCGTCCATTGCACCCGCCTGGCGGCTCTCAAGGCAGACTTGTGGTGGCTGCGTCAACACCCTGCTGTGCTGGGGTTAAAGTTTAAACCAGATGTCAAACGCCCGGAACGAGATAACGCAATTGACCAATACCTTCAACCCGATGTTACGGCGGCTGAGATGGCTGGCTGGGCGGATGTCTTTGATGAATTTCCTGAATCGCTGCCTGCTGCTGAGCGCCGTGCCTGGCTGGACAAACTGAATGGCGTCACCCTTGGCTCAGACGCCTTTTTCCCTTTCCGCGATTCAATTGACCGGGCTGCGCTCTCTGGCGTGAAGTATGTCCTTCAGCCGGGCGGCTCAAACCGTGACGATGAAGTGATTCGCGCTTGCGATGAATATGGCATGGTGATGGTCTTTTCAGGTGTGCGGTTGTTTCACCACTAATGCAAATTGCCTGTTGCGGAGGGTTGTGATGAAAAAAACTCGTCTTGTTGTGCTTATCTCTGGCAACGGCACCAATCTGCAAGCCATTCTTGACGCCTGTGCAGAGCAAACACTTCCAGCACAGGTGGTTGCTGTGTTCTCCAACAAGCCGGAGGCATATGGTCTGGAGCGAGCGCGGCGGGCCGGCGTTCCGGCAATTGCTTTTCCAAGAAGAGAGGGCGAATCGCGCCCCGACTACGATCATCGTCTTGCCGAGGCGGTCGAAGAGTTTCAGCCCGCCTACGTTATCCTTGCCGGTTGGATGCGCTTGCTGAGCATGGCTTTTCTTGGCCGCTTTCCGAACCGGGTGATTAACCTGCACCCGGCCTTGCCTGGTGCTTTTCCTGGTACACATGCCATTGAACGCGCTTATGCTGCCTGGCAACGTGGCGAGGTAAACTGCTCAGGCGTGACCATTCACATAGTCCCCGATGAGAGCGTGGATGCGGGTCCTGTTCTTGCTGTCCAGCAGATAGACTTTTGCCCTGGCGAGTCGCTGGAAGAGTTTGAGGGCCGTGTTCATGAGGTAGAACACCAGTTGTTGGTGAATACCCTTAAAACCGTCCTTGAAAGGAGCCTTTAAATGCCCCAAGCCATTCTTTCTGTGTATGACAAGACCGGTTTACTGGATTTTGCACGCGGCCTGGAGTCTCTTGGTTGGAATTTACTTGCTTCTGGCGGGACTGCCAGGTTTTTGCGCGAAAACGGTCTGAAGATAACCGAAGTGGCCGAGTACACCGGCTCTCCCGAAATCCTTGGCGGACGGGTCAAGACGTTGCACCCGGCCATTCACGCTGGCTTGCTGGCGCGCCCAACCGAAGAAGACCGCCAGGAACTCCTTCGCCATGGTTGGGATTATATTGATCTGGTTGCTGTTAACTTATATCCTTTTGAGAACACAATTGCCAAACCTGGCGTAACCTACGCCGAAGCCATCGAGAACATTGACATCGGCGGCGTGACCCTTATCCGCGCCGCGGCGAAAAATCATGTCCGCGTCACCCTGGTCTGCGACCCGGCAGATTACCCAACTGTTTTAACGGAAGCAGCCTCCGGCGGAGTCAGAGCCGAGACCCGCAAGCGGTTGGCCATTAAGGGCTTTCGGTCCACTGCCCATTATGATCAGGTCATTGCGGAGTATTTGTCTCGAGACTGAGGCTGTGATTTATTTTGGCTCTTTCATCTGCCTGCCCGAACCGCCGCCGCGCAGCATCAGAATTTCAGCCAGGATGCTGACGGCGATCTCTTCGGGGGTCTCGGCACCGATGCCCAATCCCATTGGCGAGTGAACGCGCTTGAGTTGCTCATCAGAAACCCCGGCTTCATTGAGCAGTTTGCAGGTTTCGGCCCAGCGGCGGCGCGAGCCGATGACGCCAATATAAGCGGCGGGCGTCTCCAGCAGGGCCGGCAGGCCGGGCGCGTCCACCTGCGAGCCGCGGGTGGTGAGCACCAGGTAGGTCTGCGGGGTGATGTTCAGGTGCAGGGGCAGTTCGGCCAGCGGGCAGGCGTAGAATTCGTCGGCGTCTGGGTTGGCTTCGGGGGTGCAGAATTCGGGGCGGTCATCTGAGACGGCCACGCGGAAGCCGAGCCATTTGGCCAGGTGCGCCACGGCCTTGCCCACATGTCCGCCGCCGACGACGACCAGCAGAGGGGGCGGCAAAATCGGTTCCACAAATACCTCCACCTGACCGCCGCACACGCCCACATCGCCGCGTGACGGGTCGGTCATGTTGTAACTGAGCAGACGCGGCCGCCCGTCCTGGAGCGAGGCCAGCGCCTCCTGGCGGACGCGGTTTTCCAGTTCCCCGCCGCCCACCGTGCCGAGGATGTGACCATCGAGATAGACCAGCATCTTACTGGCGGCGTGACGCGGCGTCGACCCGCTGGTTTTGACCACCGTGCAGAGTGCGGCTGGTTGGTGTGTGCTTTCAAGTTCGGCGAGCGATTGGTAGATGGTTTTCATGGCTTTATTTTATCTTATTGCCAGGGCTGTTCGACAGCGTCGGGCTTTATCTTTTTACGGTATGAATCAATTCAACTTGTGTTTCGGTGGCTTGAAAGACAAAGTGTTCTGTCGCGTAAACTCCTGGCCCGCACCGTCTTTCATGGATTGCGTTGCCAATTTGCTCCTGGATATAGTCAGATTGTTGGATTCGGCTTTCGTCTAGTGGTCCAAGCAGGCAGGCTTGAGCCGCCGGGATTTTTTCGTGATTCTCAACCAGGTAGTCAATAGCCTTAAGGTTAGCCACCATGCGCGGCACACGCCAACGATTGAAGCCTGGTGTGTAAGGCGGCTGCATGAACGCCGGCCGCGTTATGAAATCCACATCCATCGTTGCCTGGATGGGCAGGCCTTCGGGGTTTTTATAATTCACAATTGCGGCTTGTCCATCCTCTGAGCGTGGCCATTTGCCGTAGGGGATGGCAAAAATATTTCCCAATCCGGCAATCAAGTCTTCGCGTCCGGCCTTCCGTAAGAGTTTCCGTAGATACTGATCGTTCCAGGTGAGTTCAGCCTTTACCCCAACGCCGTCTGTCTGGCTTAATTGGGCGTGGCGGTAGGTGTGGTTATAGATTTTGGCGTTGTGCTCCAGACACCAGATGATTACTTCTGTCAGTTTTTGTTCCCACTCGGGGTAGGGATCGCTGCCATATGGCTTATCTCCCAGCGAGGCAAACAGCGCCCAATGGAAACCAAATTCCGGGTATTCCTGATAGAACTGCCAGGCAATTCCCAGGCCTGTTTCTGGAGATGGGGTTCCATCTGGCATCAGTTTGATCTGGTTGCGATAGAAAAGGTCGTCCATACTAAAGATAAGCGGACGTTTTCCTTCTGCCAGGCGCAGATCTCCAGCCAGCCATTGCTCCAGCGGCACACTGACATATCCGCTCTGGTACAACCTTTCAAGCGAGGCGCGGAAATCGGGGTAAGTGACCTTGTTGATGGTAGATTGGCTGCTGCTAGATTTGAACTGATGGTAAACCAGGATGGGCGCGACCGGCTCAGAAGGCCAGACGGTCACAGACAGGTAAAATGGTGTCTCTGTTGGGACGGCAGTGGGCGTTAAAGTTGCAGTCGGGTGGGATGCAGATGTGGCCGTTGCAGATGGGCCAAGTGTAGGGGGTGCTGGCTGTACACCTGTTTGTGTGCAAGCAGCAAGAATGAAAATGGAAATACCAAGTGCTATCCTATGGAGTTGTGTGCTATGCATGACGGTGACTTGTTTACCTCTCCAGCAATCCCAACACCACCGGCAGCAACTGTTTCTTACGCGAGACGACGCCCTCGGCCAGGCGGGTGCCATCCGGCTGGGGCGGATAGGGCAGGTCGGAGAGTTCGGGCGGCTCGTTGGTCAGCAGGAGACGGCTGGAGCCGCGCACTACGTCGGTGACCATCAGCATGGCAAAATCGAGGGCGCGTTTGTCGCGCAGGGCGGTGAGGGCGGCAAGCAGTTTCTCGCGCACTTCGCTCAGTTGCAACAGGTCGGTCACCTCAGCCTGAGCAATGGCGAAGCGATAGCCGCCGGCCTCGTACTGTTTCAGGTCGGTGCTGACGATTTCCTCCGGCGCACGCGCCGAGAGACCGGCCGAAGCGCTCAACACTTGCTGACCGTAGGATTGGATGGTCTCTCCCGCCAGCGGCCCGCCGCGCACAAAAGCCCAGCGCGCCAACCGTTCGGCGGCTTTTTTGTCCCGCTCGGTGGTGGTGGGCGAGGTCAGGATGAGCGTATCCGACAGGAGACCTGCCAGCAGCATCCCGGCGATGGGCGGCGGCGCGGCCAGCCCGGCGTCCTCCATTTTCTCCGAAACCAGCGTGCTGGTGCTGCCGACGATGTCCACCGTGAATTTGATGGGGACGTGGGTGGATGGGTTGCCCAGGCGGTGATGATCGAGGATTTCGAGCAGTTCGGCCTCCTCCAGATTGGCGATGGCCTGACGCGGCTCGTTGTGGTCCACCAGGATGACCTTGAGACGCGGCGGGTTGAGCAGGTCGCGCTGACGGCAGACGCCCATGTAGAGGCCCTTTTCGTCCACAACGAAGAAGTCGTCGCCCTCGGCGCGCAGGATGCGGTTGAGCGAGTCGCGAATGCGGCCGTTGGCGGGGAAGCGGGGGACATCCTGCTGGCAGGCTTCGCGGCAGGGCAGGTCGAGGATTTCGGTCAGGCGCATGTCGCGGCGCTGCGGGGCGGGACCGACCAGTTCGCTGACCAGACCGAAGAGGCTGGTGCCGGTGACCAAGCCAAAGGGCGCGCCGTCCTCGTCCACGACCGGGGCCACGCCCCAGGTCCGCGAGGCGATCGCCCAGGCCTCCTTCAGCGGGTCGTCGGGACGGGCGGTATCCAACCGAATGCTGACGGCTTCGAAGCGCGGCGAAGCGTCGTTCAGGAGCAGAGGCGCTTCCAGCCCGACTTTCTTCAACACCCAGGCTGTCTGCGGGTTGATTGCTCCGGCGCGGGCAGCGACCGTGTCGGCCAGGTCGCGCTCGTGCAGCAGCCAGGCGTAGCCCATCGCCGCGGCGACGGTGTCGGTATCCGGGTTGACGTGTCCAATGACGTAGATGGTGTTTGGCATGCCTCTATTTTAGCCGCAGTGGTGGAAAATGGGAACGGGTTTGGCCCCAGTCTTGCACTGATAGCGCTATACCCCACGATGGCTTTTGCTAGTCTTTTAAGACAACACTATTGTTTCATTAGAGTATGGTAAAATTTTCACAAATCAACCATTTTCTCCATGCCGACCGAAGCGGCTTCCTGCTGGAGAAAAAACGCAAGCGGTCTTCTGCAGGGGGGAAATCAGGCGTTCCTGGCCGACACGGGGAAAATTTCACACTCTTTCAGGAGTCCGCTATGCATTCTCTTAAGCCCATTGCTCGTTTTCTTTCCCTATTTTTGCTGCTGGCGCTGACCCTGATGCGGGCCGCGCCTGTCCGCGCCGCAAGTACGCTCTACGCCGCGCCGACGGCGCAGGGCAGCGGCAACTGTTCCTCCTGGGCGAACGCCTGCACCCTGCAAACGGCGCTGTCCAACGCCGTGAGCGGCGACCAAATCTGGGTCAAAGCGGGCGTCCACTACCCGGGTTCAGCCGGGGACCGCAGCGCCACCTTCACCCTCCGGAACGGCGTGGCCCTCTACGGCGGCTTTGCCGGAACCGAAACACTGCTCAGCCAGCGCAACTGGACAACCAACAAAACCATCCTCAGCGGCGACATTGACGCCAACGACACCAACACCGACGGCAACTTCATCGCCGAGACGACTGCCGACATCAAGGGGGATAACGCCTACCACGTCGTCACCGGCAGCGGGACGAACAACACCGCCGTGCTGGATGGCTTCGTCATCACCGCCGGGCTGGCGCTTGGCTCAGACCCCAATAACAGCGGCGGCGGAATGTACAACAATAGCGGCAGCCCAACGCTGACGAACATTACTTTCAGCGGGAACGCTGCCTACTCTGGCGGCGGGATGATCAACAACTGGGGCAGCAACCCCACGCTGACGGCGGTGACCTTCAGCGGCAATGCCGCGCTCTTTGGCGGCGGGATGGCCAACTACAATTCCAGCAGCCCGTCGTTGACCAATGTCACCTTCAGCAACAACACTGCCACCGATCGTGCCGGCGGGATGTACAACTCCTCTAGCAGTAGTCCGACGCTGACGAACGTCACCTTCAGCAACAACCACGCCAGCAGTTACGGCGGCGGAATGGTCAACAACTCCAGTAGCCCGGCGCTGGCGAATGTCACCTTCAGCGGCAATACCGCCAGCAACTACGGCGGCGGCATGGTCAACTCCTACAGCAACCCGACGCTGACGGACGTCACTTTCACCAACAACTCCGCCGACGACTACGGCGGCGGGATGGTCAACTCCTACAGCAACCCGACGCTGACCCATGTCACTTTCAGCGGCAACTCCTCCGTCTACTCCACCACCAGTTACGGCGGCGGGATGGTCAATGACCATAGTTTCCCCACGCTGACGGACGTCACCTTCACCAACAACTCCGCCAGCAACGGAGGCGGCGGGATGGTCAATATCCTCAGTGGCCCAGTGTTGACAAACGTTACTTTTCGCGGCAACTCCGCCAAGGAAGGTGGCGGGATGTACAACGAGAACAGTGATGCTACGGTGCTGACGAACGTTACTTTTCGCGGCAACTCCGCCAGCGACTACGGCGGCGGGATGGTCAACGACATCAGCAGCCCAACGCTAACCAACGTCACCTTCAGCAACAACTCTGCCAGCAACTACGGCGGCGGAATGGCCAATTTCTTCAGCAGCCCGACGCTGACCAACGTCACCTTCAGCGGCAACACCGCCAGCAATAGCGGCGGCGGAATGTACAATTTCATCAGCAGCAACCCGACGCTGACCAATATCATTCTCTGGGGCGATAGCGCCCCCAACGGGCCGGAAATCTACAATGACGGCAGCAGCACTCCATCCATCTCCTACAGCGACATCCAGGGCGGCTACGCTGGCACGGGCAACATCAACACCGACCCGCGCTTCGTGGATGCCGCGGGCGGTAACCTGCGCCTGCAACTGACCTCCCCGGCCATTGACGCCGGAAACAACGCCGCCGTCCCCGCCGGTATTACTACCGACCTGGACGGCAACCCGCGCTTTGTGGACATCCCCACCGTCCCCAACACCGGCAGCGGTACGCCGCCCATCGTGGATATGGGCGCCTATGAAACACAAGACACCATTCCACCCACCGTCACCGTGGACCAGGCCGCCGGTCAGGCCGACCCGACGAACACTGCTCCCATTCTCTTCACCGCCGTCTTCAACGAACCCATTGACACCGCCACCTTCACCACTGCGGATGTCAGCCTGAGCGGCACGGCCCCCGGCGCAACGGTTGCCAGCGTGACCGAAATCGCCCCCAACGATGGCACGACCTTCCAGATTTCAGTCAGCGGCATGACGGGCGACGGCACGGTCATCGCCAGCATCCCGGCGGGCGGCGTGCAAGACCTGGCAGGCAACGCCAACGCGGCCAGCACCAGTACCGATAACACCGTCACCTACGACGCCACCGCCCCGACGGTGACCGTGAATCAGGCCGCCGGTCAGGCCGACCCAACGAACACTGCTCCCATTCTCTTCACCGCCGTCTTCAACGAACCCATCAACACCGCCACCTTCACCACTGCGGATGTGACCCTCAGCGGCACGGCCCCCGGCGCAACGGTTGCCAGCGTGACCGAAATCGCCCCCAACGATGGCACGACCTTCGAGATTGCGGTCAACGGCATGACGGGCAGCGGCACGGTCATCGCCAGCATCCCGGCGGTCGGCGTGCAAGACCTGGCAGGCAACGCCAACGCGGCCAGCACCAGCACCGATAACACCGTCACCTACGACACCACCGCCCCGGCGCTGACCTCCTTCACCCGCTTTGACCCGCCCGCCTCGCCCACCAGTGCCGATACCCTCACTTTCCGCGCCGCGTTCAGCAAAGACGTGCAGAATGTGGACGCGGCCGACTTTAGCATCAACGCCGCGCCTGCGACCACCGCCGCGATTACCGCCGTCACGCCGGTCAGCCCCAGTTTGTACGAAATCACCGTCTCTGGCGGCGACCTGGCGGCCTACAACGGCGTCATCGGCCTCGACCTGGCCGCCGGGCAGAATATTCAAGACCTGGTGGGCAACCCGCTGCCCGCCGGTGAGCCGGCCGCCGACGAAACCTACACGGTGGACAACACCGTACCAACCGTTGCCGCTCTCGACTTGCAAGCCAATTACGTTGGAGCCGGGCCGGCTTCCTTCACGGTACAGTTCAATATGCCGGTTGCCGATCCGCCCGGCCACACCGACCCGGACGATGTAACCAACCCGGCCAACTACCTGCTGATTGAAAAAGGTCCCAACGGCGCGACGGATACCCTCTCCTGCCTGGCGGGCGTGAGCGGCGATGACGTGCAGCAAACGGTGACATCCGTCGCCTACAATTCCATCACCTACAGAAGCACGGTCACGCTGGCGGGCGCGCTGCCGGTAGGAGATTACCGTCTGTTCGTCTGCGGCACGACCTCGATTGTCTCACTAGCAGGCGTGCCGCTCAACAATGGCGCGGACTACACCTTCGACTTTACCGTCTCACGGGCGGTTCTGCCGGCCACCGGTTTTCCGATGGGACAAGTGACACAACTTGCACCGCAGCCTGCTGCGAAAACCTATCAGTCCTACAACGACCTGATTTTGGACATCCCCTCATTGGGCATCAAAACTTCCATTGTTGGCATACCACAAACCAGCGATGGTTGGGATGTCTCATGGCTGGGAAACTCGGTTGGCTGGTTGGCGGGCAGCGCCTTCCCCACCTGGCCGGGCAACACGGTGTTGACGGGTCACATCTGGAATGCAGACAACACTCCTGGCATCTTTGCTGACATCAAAGATCTGAAATACGGTGACCGATTCAGTATCCAGGCCTATGGGCGGATTTATGTTTATGAAGTACGCGAGAATACATGGCTATGGGGTAGCAGCAATGCTGCCAAAGTCTTCCGGCATGAAGACTATGATTGGGTTACGTTGCTGACCTGTGAAGGTTACAACCCACTGACAGGAAAATATTCCTTCCGACGCATGGTACGCGCCGTGCTGGTGGAAGTGAAATAGATAAGTCAGAGACTTGTTCCACGCTTGTCCCGAAGATTCAAAACCTTCGGGACGTTTTTTAATTTTCCACCATGATTTTTCCCAGCACATTCCAACCGCGCGCCGTGTCCCAAACGCCTTCGTTGGCAAAGCGGATGGCGTAGCGCGGGTCGGCGCGCAGCGTCTCGGCGGGGTCGGGCAGCCACAGGGCGAGGTTGTATTCGCCAGGCGGAAAATCGGCAGGCAAGGTAAACGCGGCAGTGAAGATGTGTTCGCCCGGCTCCCAGCGGCGCGGGTCAACGGGCACAGGGTAGGGCAAGATAAAATCTTGCCCTACAAAAACAAGATAGACGGGACGTTCCAACAGCGGGGAGGCAAATCCCGTATTCCGGAGTTTGACCTGCACCCGCAGTTCGCTTCCGGGCTGGACCTGGGGGCTGAATCCCGCTTCGAGGAGCGTGAGCCGATACCCCAGCCTCTGGCGGATTTCAGCGTAACAGCCCTGGTCTTTCCAACTCTGAATCACGTCGGGGTGCCAGCCTTCGTTGAGCGCCGACCAGTGCAGGGAAGCCATTTCTTGCAGGGCGGTTTCGCAGTCGGAGCGGGGCGGGTTGGGGTTGCAGGTCTCGCCGCTGACCGGCGCAAAGCGGCCCATTTGGGCGATGTAGGCTTTCCATTCTTCGGCGCGAATCTCGCCATTTTGGTCGTAATACGTACCCCAGTCATCTTCGCTGGCGAGGAAGCAGTCGTTGTGATGTCCCATCCGCGCCTGATGGCTGCCATCGAACGCCTGCGCTTCGCTCAGCGGTTCAGGATACCAGCCGATGAAATCGCCGGGGTAGCGAAAGAGGATAAAGCGGTCATGCGGGAAATGGGCAAAGAGCGCATCGCGCAGGATGGCTTTGTTTTCGGGCGTATCCAGCCCGCTGGCGGAGGTGTGCCACTCGCCCCAGGCGCCGATGAAGCCTGCCTCGAACCAGGCAATCACATCCTTGTTGGATTCCAGCACGGGAGCGATCTGCTCGATGTGGCGCAAGACCTGTTCCACCGATGCGTCGGGGTCGGGATTGGGGTAGGATTCACCTTCGTTGTAGTTGAAGCGCAAAATGACCTTCAGCCCAGCCTGGCGCACGGCATGAAAGCGGTCGGCGAGGGCCTCCAGGTATTCCGGCGGCAGGTCGCGCCTGGTGTAGTCGCGCAGGGTCTCGCGCTGATAGGCGAGGGTGTAACCCTGAGAAGCGTAGGCTGCCAACGCCGAAGGTGTGAAGTCATCGGGCCAGTTGTAAATGCCGCGTTCCGGGTTGGGGAGGTCGGAGGAGGAGGAAAAGTAGACAGTCTGATAGGAGTTCGTCGGATATCTATTCGTTGAGTCGGCGTTGGTCTGATAGAGAGACAATGAGGGGGTAACTGCGGTCAACATTCTATCGTCTGCGGTTTGCGAGGGGAGGCAGGCGGTGAGTAAAAACACAAGCAGGAAAAGAGTCAGGGAGGTGGTACGCATGGCACAAGTCTCCGTTCTTCGGCGCGTTGAGAGAATCGTATCATAAAACCGTCCCTGCCATCCCTTGTATAGCGGCATTTCTGCTTCGCTTTAGTCCCCGCAACAAGAAAATGGACGTTGTTAGGGTTTCTTGTTTATAGGTGATACGGAGATAGACAGGTGCACAAGTGCATAGGTACACAAGTAGACAGGTACACAGACCTCTCAAGACCTGTATACCTGTCTACGCTTTTACCTGTCTACTTTTTACCCGTCTACGTTCTATTTCATCACACCTTCTCCACCTTCACCTTGCTGTCATAGAACACCGCCGAACCTCCAACCAAGTCGGTCAGCGTGACGTTCTTGAGGTGCGGGTCAACGCGCATGGCGGCGTTGCCGTGGAAGCCCGCCGCTGATGCGCCCAATGAGTCCACTGATGGAGTTGATGGCGATGAACGCTCCCGCAGAGGCGGCGGCTTGTTTGGAGTTGCCCCAGCCCGCCAGGATGATGAGCGGTGAAAGGAAAATCCCGCCGCCGATGCCGATCATGCCTGAAAGCAGGCCGATCACCGCGCCGCTGACGAGCGCTGCCCAGAGCGGCACAGGGCGCGGCGACCAATCGCTTTTATCCGAAAGTACGGGGAAGAAGGTCATGCGCAACGCAAGGTAGGTGAGAACCGCGTAGAGGAGGGAAATGTAGGTTTGCTGAGTCAGTTTGAAGGTCCCGCCGAGAAACGCCGCCGGGATGGAAGTAATCAAAAAGGGGATGAGCAGTTTCGGGCGAAAGTGTCCCGCGCGAAAGTAATTGGTAAACGAAATCGCGGAGACAAAGATATTCATCACCAGCGCTGTGCTGGACATGACATTCGCGGGGATGCCGAAGAAACTCATCGCCAGCAGGTAGCCCGATGCGCCGCCAAACCCTGCGCTGGAGTACACAACGGCAACGACGAAAACGAGGAGGAAGAGGAGGGGGTTGATCATGGGGACTCCGGTGAAAAGTAATCAGTAAGCAGTGATCAGTGATCGGTAAGCAGTAAGTGATGAGCGGATGTGGAAAGGAGTGAATGGGCGGGCAAAAGAGGCGCGTAATAGGCTTTCCCTGCGCAAGAGCGGCAGAGGGTGAGACCGTTTTGTTTGATTTCGCGCTCGTTCATGATTTCCTCGCCGCACACGTCACAGTTGACGCGCACGCCGGGGCGCGAGACGATGGCTTCGATAGGTGTGTTGAGGGTCACTTCACAGACGGTGAACATTTCGTCATTGGGCATGATTTGGTATGCCTGCATTTGCGCGAAGTAGTGACGCGGCTGGTCGGGAGCGTAGGCATATGCTTTTTGGCGCACATCCAGCGCGGGTGCGACGCGCACCGCCTGACCTGTGACCGTATCCACGAAGACGGCGGCGGTCTTGCCGAAATCTTCCACGCGCAGGGTGCGATGCCCGACGGTGCAATCCGTTGCGGCAGTGACGCCATCGGCGAAACAGCCATCGGATTCGACAATCACCAGCAGGCGTTTCTTGGCGGGCGGTTCATCAAAGCCAAGGGCTTTCATGCCGAGCAATCCCAGCCGCACGCCGAGGATTTGACGCGGGCAGAGGTGGGAGTGCTGTGAGGCGGATTTTTGGAGGTAGTCGGATAGGTTCATGGTTTTATAGCCTCATGGTCGCCCCTCACCCCTTTACCCCTCTCCCGTTGGGGGAGGGGACGAGGGTGAGGGTAATCAAAAAACGCCGTCGCTGGAAAAGAGACGGCGCAAGAGGAGAAAGTTGCGGGGGGTCTCCTTTCCAAATGCCTCCCCTCTCCCTTTGGGAGAGGGACAGGGTGAGGGCGGGGGGGGCAAAAGCGTTTCCACTTTTACCTGGCAGCGCAAGTCTCTGACTTGCGCCACTGTCCTGCCGCCATGCATGCGTTTAGGCGGTCAGGCTTCGGAGAGATGCGTTTAGTGTAGCAGAAAAGCAGAAGAGGATGAAGTGACGAAGGTCACTTTGATTGTCATCCAGGATGTAGGGGATTTCCCGACGGTTTCGGTTTTCATGGTAAAGCGGAGGAACTGACTTTGAGATACGCAATGATCGCGCGGATTTCACTATCCGACAGGCGGAAGTTGGGCATGGCGGTATTGGGACGCATGGCGCGCGGATTGGCGAGCCAGCCGTAGAGTGTCTCTTCCGCTTCCCGTTTCACCGCGTCATCCAGACTGGGGGCGTTGAGCGCGCCCTGCCCGCCGATGACGTGGCAGCCACGGCAGTCATGTTTTTCCACCAGCGCCGCGCCCACTTGCGGCGAAACTTCCACCCGTTTGGTCAGATTGAGCAGCCAGCGCGGAGGGAAGACGAGCAGGAACAAGCTGAGGGCGAGAAGGAGGAGCAGGGGGAGGAGAAATTTGCGGGACATGGGAAAATTATAGCCCACAACAAAACCGTCCCGCAGGCGTTTCCACCCGCGGGACGGCGTACACTGACTACGGATGATTGTTCACTGACAACTGGCTCTATTATCCGCCAGGCCCCCCACCGGGCAAACCAGGACCGCCGCCGGGCAAACCAGGACCGCCGCCGGGCAAACCAGGACCGCCGCCGGGCAAACCAGGACCGCTGGGGCGCGTGCCGAGCGAGCGCTCGAACCCGTCCAGGTTGGCGCGTCCCTGGGGCATTTGTCCGCGCGCGAACTGTTGGGTAATCTCGCTGAATTTGTTGGTGAACTGGCTCAGGTCAATGCCCGCGCCGGGACCTGCACCTGTGCCGCGTCCGCCAAAATTAGCAAAGCCGGCCTGCGCGTTGGCGCCGAGTTGCGCGAGATTCGTCAACTCGTCGCGTGAGAGTTTGTTGTCGCTCAGCGCCAGTTTTGCAGTGTCAATGAACTGGAAGCCCGCTTGTAAAGCCGCAACGCGGTCAGTGGGGATGTTGTTGGGCTGAATTTGCGCTATCTGGTTGAGGCGGTTTTGCTGGTCGGTTTGCAGCACGGTCATCATATCTTGCGCCTGACTCTTCAATTCCTGCGCGTTAGCCTGTGCTTGCTGCGCGGCGGACTCCAGTTGAGCAATGGTCTCTGTAGCCACCTCCAGTCCCTGCTCAAGCGTGGCGCTGATTTCTTGCAAGGATGAATCAATCGAACTGAGCGTGCTGTTGACCTGCTCGAGCTCTGCCGCGATGGCATCCATTTCGGCAATCATCTCGTTGGCGAGTTCACTGTACAGCTCGTAATATTCTGCCATTAATTCCTCGGCATATTCCACGTAGTAGTCCGCGTAATAATAGTAATCGTAAACGTAGACAACCTCTTCGGTCGTCATGGCGCTGTCGCTGGTGGTCGTGGTGACGGCGGTTGTGGTCTGTTCGGTGGCAGCAACGGCTTCGGCTACAGCCTGGTCAATCAACGCGGCCAGTTCTTCCTCGGTCAGGGTGACATACTCGATTGTCGGGCCGGGCGTGGGCGTGGCGGGCATGGCGGTCAACGTGTAAGCGTTGACGGTGGCTTGCGCGAGCGCCTGTGCCTGCTGCGTGCCGACTACGGCGGTGTTGATGGCGCTGGCGTCGCTGGTGGGTTGTGCGCCCATTGTGCAGGCAGCCAGCAGTCCAGCCAGGGTCAGAGCGGTCAGGGCGATGCGAAGTGTGGATTTCATTCGTTTGTCTCCTTTTTAGAATGGGATTCGAGATAACAATCCGTTTCACGCAATAAAGGGTGAGACGGTTATTGCCTTTTTTCCAGGATGACTGTAATGCCGTTCTTCGGGCGCAGGGTGACGCTGGGCTGCGGGACGGCGGGCTTTGCGGCAGGCAAGACCTGCCAGCGGCGCGCGACGATAGCCAGCGCCGCAACCGCCTCAGTCCAGGCGAAGCGCTCGCCGATGCAGACGCGCTCCCCGCCGCCAAAGGGGAAGAAGGCAAAGCGCGGCAGCGAACTCTCGATAGACCGCCAACGCTCTGGTTGGAATTCCAGCGGGGCGGTGTAATAGCGGGCATCGTGGTGCATGACCCACGGGCTGACCAGCACGCTGGCGCCGCTGGGAATGGTTTGGCCGCCTATGCTGCAATCGCGCACTGCCTGACGTCCAATCGCCCAGGCGGGTGGACGCAGGCGCAGCGTCTCTTTGACCACGGCGCGGGCGCAGGTCAGTTTTTCCAGGTCGGCGGGCGTGGGCAGGCGGTCGCCGAGGATACGATCCACCTCCGCCTGAAGTTCGCTTTGCGCGTGGGGATGATGGGCGAGCATCTCCCAGCACCAGGCAAGCAGCAGGGCGGTCGTTTCGTGTCCCGCCAGCAGAAAGGTAATGGCGTGGCTGCGGATTTGTTCTTCGGTGAAGCCGCCTTCGTTTTCGCGCAGCAGGTTGACCAGCGCGTATCTGGCTTCGACCGTCTGCGGGCTGGCGATGAGCGACTCGGCGACGGCGTTCAAATCGGCGGCGGCGCGCTTGAAGCTTGGGAACCAGGCTCGGGCGGAATCGGGAAGCGGCAGCGTCGTCAGCGGAAAGAGGCGCGCCAGCGTGGTCATCGCCCGATGGACGCGTTCCACCGACTCGGCAGGCGCGCTTCCAAACAACGTCTGCATGGCAATTTCGAGCGTCAGGCGCGCCATCTCGGCGGTCATGTCCAGGCGCTGACCCGTCCGCCAGAGGCGCAGGCGGTCGCAGACGCGCTCGTTCATCAGCGGCAGGTAAGCGTCTATGTGCTGGGGACGAAAGGCGGGCTGCAAAGCGCGGCGCTGTTCGCGGTGAAGTTGACCCTCGCTGGTGAGCAGTCCATCGCCAAGCAGCAAACGGGCGCGCTGGAGGGCGGCGCCTTTGTGGAAGTTGCCGCTCTGCTTGACAAGAACCTGTTCGATGAATTCGGGATGGTTGAGCAGGAAAATCTCGCGCCTGCCAATACGGATGTGGGCAATATCGCCCTGTTGATGCGCCAGCGCGGTCAACGCGGCAAGCGGGTTGCTGAAAAGGCGCCAGACCAGGCTGAGAGAGGCGCGTCTTTGTGATGCAGGGGGAGAAATCAGGTTAGTTTCCATCGGTCTGCTCCTGTTTGAGTTGCCCCAAGCATACAGGAAGCAGGCCGAAAAGTCTGCCCGCGCGGGAGGGGAATGTCTCCCCCTATTTGGAGGGTGGGCGGAAGCCTTCCAGTTCGTCCACCCGCACCAGCCCATACCGCACAGCCATCAACGCGGCTTGCGTGCGGTCGCTGACGCCCAGTTTTGCCAGCAGGTCGCTGACATAGCCTTTGACCGTCATCTCGGTCAGGGTCAAGGTCAGCGCAATTTCCTTATTGCTCATGCCGCGCCCAAGCAGTTCGAGAACGTTGCGTTCGCGCTCGGTCAGCGGCTGGAAAGGGTCTTCGGGCATGGGAGCGCGCGCCATCAGTCTGCGGGCAATGTCGGGATGCAGCTGCGGCTTGCCCTGCGCCGCGCCGCGAATGGCTGCCACCAGGTCATCTCCATCCATTTCCTTCAACAGGAATCCGCTGGCGCCTGCCCGCAGCGCGGCGTAGAGATGAGCGTCATCGCTGAAGGAGGTCAGGATTAAAACGGGCAGGTCGGGAAAATCGGGACGGAGTTGCAGCAACGTCTCTGCGCCGTTCTGACGCGGCATTTGCAGGTCGAGCAGAACCACGTCGGGGCTGTGCTGTTTCAGCAGGGCGGGAACTTGTGCGCCGTCGGCAGCCTCCGCCACGACGCGCATATCCTGCTCGGCGTCAATCGTCATCCGCAGACCCCGGCGCACGATGGGATGGTCGTCGGCAATCACAATTTTAAGCATGGGTTCTCCTTCCGCCGTTAGGGGGGCAGCGGCAAACTGAACGACAAGACTGTGCCGCGCCCGATTTCCGATTCCACCTGGAACTCGCCGCCCAGCGCCAGCGCGCGCTCGCGCATCCCGCGCAAGCCGTAATGCCCGGCGGGCGCGGCGCTCACCTCGAAGCCCGCGCCGAAATCTTCGACTTTCACGCACAACGCCGCGCCGCGCGCCAACGTGATTTTTGCGACGCGGCTGCCGCTGTGCCTGACGATGTTTTGCAGCGCCTCGCGAATGATCCATAGCGCCGCCTGCGCGACATCGGCTGGGACTTCTAACCCGTTGGGCGACTCCACCTCGATGGACAGCAGCGGCCCCCCTTCGGGTCCCGTTTTACGCGCCAGCGCCTCACACTGACTTCGGACGGCTTCCGTTAAATCGAGCGTCCCCACATCTGACGCGTCTCGCAATTGATTCAACGTCAGCCGCATCTCCCGCAAAATGCCGCTGGCGAGATTCTCCACTTCCGCAAGTTGCCCCTTCAAGGTTTCGGGCGCGGAGGCTTTCAATCCGCGCGCCATCAGGTGCAATCCAAAAACGCTTTGAGCCACCGAGTCGTGCAGGTCGCGCGCGATGCGCTGACGTTCCTCATAGGAAGCAAGCGCCTGCCGGTCGGCGAGATTTTGCGCGGTTTGTTCCCGGACGCGCGCTTCGAGATTCTGATTCAATTCGTGCAGCGACTCATAGGCATTGGCGTAAGCCAGCGCCAGGGCGGCCTGATTTGCCAGCCCGTCCAGGCGGGCGCGCTCGTCGGCATCGTAAAGAGGACCTGCGCGGCGCGCGCCCAGCCAGTAGCCGCCCAGGGTGATGCCGCCCGCCGTCAGGCGCGCGCTCCAGGCTGGGACCAGGTGCGCCGGCGGCACGTCGGGTTTTGGGAAGAGTGTGAGCGCAGCCCACTCGGCGCCAATCTGCGCGGGGAAATCCTCCGTCAGCAGGTGGAGAATCGGCTCGCGGCGGTGAACGCCCGCCAGGGAAAGTTGCGCTCTGTTCACTGCCGCGAGAAATTTCAAGCGGTCGGGGTAGAGCAGCCGATCCAACCAGCGCTGGACCAGGCGGCGGGTCGGCTCGAACAGGGCAGCGGCGACGGTTAAGCTGACGAGCGGCGCGAGCGGCCGCGAGGTCAGGAAAGCGGCGAAAAGTTCGGTCAGAGCGGTGGTGAGCGCCAGGTAAAGGGTCAGGAGCGCCAGCGAGACCGTGCCATAGACCAGCGTGCGGCGCAGGAAGCGGTCAATTTCGAACAGGTCGTGCCGCAGAATGGCGTAAGCGATGCCGGCGGGAACGAAAACCTGAAAGAGCAGCAGCAGGTTGTAGGGGATGATGTCCAGCCCAAAAGCCAGGGTCAGCGGTCTGAGCCAGAGCGGAATTTCGGCAAGCAGGATGCTGACCAAAACCACGCGCGCCTGTTGAGCCAGGCGTGTAGTTTCTGGCGAGGTGTCGCGGGCGGCTGTGAGCAAATTCCACAAAAACGTTCCAAAGGCAAAGGTGAACCAGGCGAAGAGCAGCAAGGCAGACAGGAGGCGCGTCCACGCGGCGGAGGCGAGCAGGAAAAACGTCAACAGCAGGGCGGAGAGCAGGTACGCCCCGGCAAGGATTCTGCCCGATATGCGCGAAGCGCGCGGAAAACGCGCGCCAACGTGAACGGTCATCGGCAGGAGAACGGCGGCGTTGAACAGGCGCAGCAACACGAACGGTTCCAGCAGGGCATACGTCGCCGGGCCGGGGCGCAGGTCGGGCAGGTCGCTGAATTCAAATGGGATGGCAAGAAAGAAAGCAAAGACGGTCGCAAAACAGGCGATGAGCGTATGTTCCGCTTTTGGGCGCAGGAGCGCAGGCAGCAACCCCGTGACAAAAATCAAGGCGGAGACGCTCATCGAAAACGGCGTCATGCGGCTGAGCGCAGAAACTCCGCTGAACCGGGAAGCCCATCCCAAAGCCAGCAGTTCGAAGGTGAGCGCCAGCAGGATGGGAGAAAATAACACCGCAACCTTTTTCATGAATCGGATTATAGCCCATGCAAAAACCGTCCCGCAGGCGTTTTCACCCGCGGGACGGCGCTGACTCCCCTCTCTTTGTGGGAGAGGGGCTGGGGGTGAGGGCGGGGGGGCAAAAGCGTTTCCACTTTTACCTGGCAGCGCAAGTCTCTGACTTGCGCCACTGTCCTGCCGCCATGCATGCGTTTAGGCGGTCAGGCTTCGGAGAGATGCGTTTAGTGTAGCAGAAAAGCAGAAGAGGATGAAGTGACGAAGGTCACTTTGATTGTCATCCAGGATGTAGGGGATTTCCCGACGGTTTCGGTTTTCATGGTAAAGCGGATGAACTGACTTTGAGATACGCAATGATCGCGCGGATTTCACTATCCGACAGGCGGAAGTTGGGCATGGCGGTATTGGGACGCATGGCGCGCGGGTTCGCCAGCCAGGCGTAGAGCGTCTCGTCATTGCTGAGCGTCTTGTCCAGCTTGGGGGCGTTGAGCGCACCCTGCCCGCCGATGACGTGGCAGCCACGGCAGTCATGTTTTTCCACCAGCGCCGCGCCCACTTGCGGCGAGACTTCCACCCGTTTGGTCAGATTGAGCAGCCAGCGCGGAGGGAAGACGAGCAGGTAAAAGCCGAGGGCGAGCAGGATGAGCAGGGGGAGGAAAAGTTTGCGGGGCATGAACGATTCAGGTCTCATTCTTCTTTCGTCCAGAAATCGGCGAGAAGTTCGGCTTGCTCCAGGACCTTCGTCACGGACACCGTGTATTCTCCAGTGGTTGGGTCGTCGGGCGGATATTTATATTTCCGCAATATCCTTTTGACCATCACGCGCAGTTTGGCTTGCACGCTTTCTTTCAGTTGCCAGTCAATGGAGGCGTTCTTGCGCACGCTTTCGACCAGTTCGTGGGCAATTTGTTTGAGCGTGACATCGCCCAGCACGGCATCGGCGCCGCGAAAACCTGCCCCCGCCAAAAGCGAATCTCTGGCGTATATGCCGCGCCCATCCATCTCGCCTGCTGTCCGTGCAGGGTTTGGAAGGTGTAAGCGCCCTGCCCGCCCTGCGAGAACAGCCCTGTTCCGGCAGTGACGAGCGCCAGCCCGACAATCAGGGGGATAAGCCAATAGAAAGCGGTGGGGAAGGTCTGTGTCTTGTTCATCCATTCACTCCCAAAACGACGGGTCATTCAACACTTGCACCACGCGCCGCAGCCAGAGCCGGCAGTTGACGCGCCAGCGCCAGCAACATCGTCAGCACATGCTCGGCGGTTTGCGAAGCCGCCGCCCCGCTGAGCAAGGTGACCAACAAATCGGGCCGCATCAGCAGCACATCCATCACATGCTCGACGCCTGCATAATGAAGTTGAACCCACCTCAAACGTGGTGCTAGGTCGGCCTGCGGCAAGATGCGGTCGGTATACAGCTTCCATAAATTATATACGAAGCAGGGTGGTTGGCCTTGCTGACAGGATAGGATAGCCTGAGGTGGGTGCAAAAAAACAGCCTGCAAATTGCAGGCTGTTTTTGCCTCGAAAAAGCGGTTAGCGCTCAACCAGCATAAAAACGCCGGTAAAGTTCAGGCTGGCTTCGAACATGCCTTCGGCGTTGAGCGCGCCGCTGTTGAAGACCGCGCGCCCGTCCGTTGCCGCCGCGCTCAATTCGACCCATTGTGAGCCGTCCCACCACAAGATAGCCAAAGCGGCGGGGTCGACTCCCTCAGGGACGACAAACTTGACCGTCAAAGCGCCATCCACGATTTGCAGCAGCGTCCCGTCGCGCCGTAAGCCTGCTTCCAAAACGCTGAGCATACGCGCGCCGTCGGGGGGAGCCGCGGGCGGGTTGGCTGGGCTGGAGAGCAGACCTTCATCGCGCAGCGGGCAGGGGAAGAGAACAGCGTCGCCGTTGGGCAGGACGAGCAGAGTCGCGCTATACGCGCCACATTCCAATTCAACCCCGTTCCCATCTGCCACGTTGACCACGCGCACAGGAAGACCGGGCGCGCCCTTCCCCGTTTTTCCGCCAGGACCGGGAACGGGGAAGCAAACATAAGGCTTCGTCAGCGTTCCGCCGCCGGTGAAAAGATAGTCGCCGGAGGCGTTGCCGGAGAAGAACGAGTCGAGGACAAAGGTATTGGCGGTGTCGACGCGCGCGCCGTAGCCGCCATTATCCTGCAAGTCGCTGCATTCCAGGTAGACGTCGCCGTTGGCGTAGAGATACGCGCCATGACCTGCATTAGAAGAGAATACTGAATCTGTTATCTCAATGTTGCTCCCGGCTGCGGCGGTCAAGCCTTCAAGTCCATTATTTTCAAAATAGCTGTTGCTGACCGTGAAGGCGTTGTCGGCAACAAGCAGCGCGCCTTCATTTCCATTGTTCCACGCATAGACCCAGTCAAAAGAGATGTTGCCGCCGATGGCGGTCAGGCCGGAATTCCCATTATCGCCTGCCGCCACATACTGAAGCGTGATGTCGCCAAAGTTTCCAGAACCGTCTTCGCTATCAAGGAAAAATCCGTCTCCCCCGTTGAATTGAGCGGTGGAGGTGGAAATATTTATATCGCCGCCATAGCTTTCCATATACAGTCCGTAGCCGAAGCTAAAGATGCCGTTAAAGTAGAAGACGCTGCCGGTAACGTTGACATCCACCGGATTCAATCCATAAATAACAACCCCGTCTCCATAGTTGCTATAAAAATTGGCGTTTGTCAAATTGACCGTTCCGCCAGCCGAATCGATATAGAGACCTTCCCCCCAATTATTGGTAAAGGCGCTGTTTTGAATATCTATGACCAAGCCGGAGACGTTGGTCTCCACGTACATTCCCTCCACATCGCTGCCTGTCACAGTGACATAATCAACATAAACATCGCCCGATTGGTCCGAGATGGAAATGCCGGGGTTGCCGCTGAACAGCAAGGGATTTTGGCTCACCGCCACGTCTTGCAGCGTAAGCGCGCCCTGCAGGTTTTCAAAAGAGAGGTAGGTGGAGTTCCCGCTTGAATCGGCGTCCGTGACGGTAAACCCTCTCAGCGCGAAGTGATTCAAGTTGCTCACTTGCATCCAGCCGTCCAGAGTGGTCGAGACGTTGCCCGTGCCTTGTACGATAAGGGTACTCGGAACGGTCGTCCAGGCAGTTCCATTAATGGTCACATTTTCCGCAAACGTCCCGCTTTCGACGTAAATGGTGTCATCGTCAGGAGACCAATTGTTGCTGGAGAGCCAATTCACCGCGGCTTGAATGGGGTTGGAGCAAGGCTGCGCTCCCCCTGTAACCGGGTCGCAGTCGGCGGCGGTGAAATTATATGTGACGCCCCCAACCGTAAAGTAGGGGTCGGGCGCGGCTAGGATTTGCAGCGCCTCCTGCGCGGCGAGGGGAATCTCTTGCCCGGTTGCATCCAACACTGTGAGCGAGACGTTTTCGGGCAGAGAATCGAGAATCTCCGCCGGGGAAATTTCGGGCGCGGATTCGGCGGACGTCTCTTCGGTTGAAATTTCTGGGGGGGAAGTCTCTTCAGTGGGGGGGGGGGGGGGGGGGCGGAGCAGGCTCGCTCTCTGGCGTAGGCGGGGGAGCGTCGCCGTCCGCCCGGACAGCCATGGGAAAGAGCATTGCCCCAAACATGGCAACGATTAACGCTAACGAAATGAGGATAAGGTGTTTTTTTTCGTTCATACCGCCTCTCAAAAAATATAAAAGGCGGAACGAAGGGCAAATCGGTTTGTTTTTATGCAATCCTTCGTCCGCCTAGATTCCACAAAAACAGGGCAAGAGGGTAACCAGCCTGCAATAAATTTGGATAAATTTTATCATATAAGGTTATATATTGCAAGGGGATTCTCCTGGTTGATTGCCCACAAGTATGAAAGTAGATGAAAATCTCTGCCAACTGTGGTAATGTTTGTTAGCACACAAGCCAAACCCACGAGGCAGAGCCGATTTGCTGCCGGAAGAGCGCTTGCGACGGGTGGTGCCAGAGGCGATACGCGGTATTCTGGCGCGGGAGACGCCCGTGACTACAGCGATGGCGCAAAGGGCTGTTGGGCGGTGATTTCGAGAGTCCAGGTATCGCTTTCGGGGAAGTATTCGAAGCGGTCTTTGAAGGCGGTCTGCGGGTAGGGGACGATGAACTCGATGACGTTGCCCGCCATGCTGCCTGTGCCGTGCGGGATGGAAAAGGAGAACCAGGAACGCCGCGCCGAGAGATTTATTGGCAAATTCTGCAAATCGCCAGCACGCTTGGCGCGAGATACCCGCTCAAAGCCAGGATTCCGCTCAGGCTGTGCGAGAGCGCCGTCCAGCGGGCGGAGAGGGTGAAAATCCCGGCCATGACCGACGGGGGCAGCAGGGGCGGCGCGAAGCAGGCTTGAGATTTCATCAGGTTTTCGGCGCGGGATTGACAGCCTTTCTCTGCATGTAATGAAACAGGATGAGCATCAACAGGGCGGCCAGTCCCGGCCCCCACTGCGGCAGGCTGATTTCGGCAGGCAGCCCGGCCGCTTGCTGCCCGCCGCCGAGCAGGATGAGGAAAAACCAGGTCAAGCCATAGAAAACGATAATTCTCGCAAACATGGAATGCTCCTTGAACGAAATACCTTCCCCCAGGGTTCGGGACGGTTCTACGCGGAAGACTGCTCGAATGGTTCTTTCTGGTTGATTATGCCGCGCTCTGGCGCAAATCTGCGGCAACAGGCAGAGAGAACATCTCCTTTCGCAACAGGCGGCTGGTAAAAAACAGCACTTCGAAATTTTCGATTTTTCCCGTCTTGGGATTAATGCGCGCAATCACTTCATCGCCTAATTCCTGCGATTCCTGTTCAGGATAGGGCGGAACGGTATTGATATATAAAATATCCGCTTCGCGGTCATAGGAAAAGGTTAACTTTTCTGCCATTCTACATCTCCGTTCATCAAACGATGGGTCATATAGGCGGTGATAATCCAATGGCGCTGAACAGAAGCGGCTTCGCTCACCACCACAACCGCCACATACTTTCCCTGCCGCACATCTTCAAACCAGCGATAGAACATCCGCGCCCCGCTCATGCGTTCGCTGCGCCGAACTTCGTCTGGGTCGAGCAGGGTCTGCTCCAACTGCGGCAGATATTCAGGCAACAAGTCGGGATGGGTTTGGGCAATGTGGGCTTCGCGTTCATCGGTCAATTCCACTTCGCCTTTCAGGTAAGGACATGGAAAGATTCGCATTCAAACAATCCTTTAGGACTTAACCTGTGGATTCATAAACCTAATTTTACCCCGAAACCCCACAACGCAAACCGTCCCGCAGGCGTTTCCACCCGCGGGACGGCATTGACTCCCCTCTCCTTGTGGGAGAGGGGCTGGGGGTGAGGGCAGACTACACCTTCTCCACCTTCACCTTGCTGTCATAGAACACCGCCGAGCCGCCAGCCAGGTCGCTGAGGGTGACATTGCCCAGGTGCGGGTCAACGCGCATGGCGGCGTTGCCGTGGAAGCCCGCCGCGCGGCGCGGGTCACCTGCGATGGTCACGCCGTCTATCACGATATCGGTGGCGCCGCTTGCCCAGTGACCAAAGCCGAGCGGGAAGGAGACTACGCCGGGGCGCAGCCCTTCGACAATTTTGACCTTGCCAATCATCGGCTTGGCATTGCCATCGCGGTCGAACCATTGTCCCTTGGGGTTGCTGGCAGAAGAAAGACGCACGCGGTCGCCCGGTTTCAGCCCCAGTTTGCGGGCGTCGGAGGCGTTCATCAACAGGTAGCCTTCAGGCTCGACTGCCGTCAGCCAGTAGTTGGTGATGGTGCGGGCTTTCGTCATGGTGATGATTTTGTTGGTGATGAGCGTGAACTCATATCCCTTGTCTTCGATGGGTTCACCCACCGAGGACAACCCGGGCGGAATGTAAACCGGGTAGCCAGGGAAGGGCTTGCCCGTCATGGTGTTGATGGTCGTGGCGGTCTTTTCCTGATACAGGTTCATTTGCTTGCCGTAGGCATTCGCCACCAGGTCGCCCTTATAGGCTTTGGCAAAGTCCTGGTAACGCCCGCCGCGATTGAGAACGTAGATGACCTTGCGCCACAGGCTTTCGTCGTTGCCGACGGCGGCTTTCCACTTGTCGGGGTCGAAAACGCTCTTGGGCAGGTGCCGCCGCGCTTCCAGGAAGATGCGTACTTCTTCGTCGTCCGCTTCGGGGACGCTATCGCTGCCATCCGCTTTTTCGCCAAAGGCGATGTTGGCAACCTGTTTGAGATACAGGTGTTCGGGGCGGGTGAAGGGAACACCCTCGCCAAAGCCGTTGGGACCAAACGCGGGCAGTTCCAGCCGTTCGGCAATTGCCATCATCAGGGCTTCGGCGCTCATCGGGATTTCCTCGCCCCACACCTTGACGGTAGGCCAGCCGGGAATGGAAATGGCAGGCTGACGGACGTTCTCCACCTTCCACGGGACAGAGGGATGTGTGCCGTGCAGCTCCCAACGCTCGAGGAACGACAGGTCGGGGAAGATGTAATCGGCGTATTGCGAGGTCTCGCCAACCAGAATGTCGCTGGCGATGACGAGCGGGATTTTCTTCGGGTCTGCCAGGATCTCGCTGACGGTTTGACCAGAGGGCAGGGCGTAGTTGAGCGCGCTCATGTAGGTCATCAGAATTTTGATCTGATACGGATACATATCGCCCATTGAGGGGATGTCTTCCTGATACAGGTCGGTTGCCAGCGGGAACCACGGGCGCTTGGTGGGATACGTCCCATCGAATAGGGTGGACTTTTCGTAGGTGGTGGTCGTGCGCAGGATGTCTATGCCGAATTTGGTCTGCTTGCCGTTGTAGAGTTTGCTCAAAATGAACGGCCCCTCGGCTTTGGCGCCGGTGTAATCGTAGGTGGTGCCTTTAATCATGCCGCCAATATGGTCGGGGTTGCCCACCAGACAGTTGAGGGTGTACCAGGCGATGACGTTGTAGAAGCCGTTGGTGTGCTGGCTGACGCCGCGGTGAATGTCGGCGCAGGCTTTGGTGCCGTGCGAGGTGAATTCGGCAGCGAGTTCAATGATGTCGCGCTCGCGAATTCCGGCAATCTCAGCCCATTCGGCAATTGTGCGGCTTTGGGCTTCCTCGAAGATAATTTGCAAGCCGGTTTTGCACTCAATGCCGTTCAGGGTGACATGCGCCAGCGGCGCGCCCTGCACCGGAACGTCGGCGCTGTTCGGGTCAAAGAGAACCGGCTGCTCATCTACCAGCGCCACAAACGGGTCAAAGCCGTATTCCACGCCGTCGGCGGTGGTATAGATGGTCACTTCCTTGCCTTCGGCGTCGGTCTTGGCGCCTTTGGTGACCAGCTCCAGGTCGCTGCCGCGCAGGAACTTGCCGGGCTTGCCGTCTTTGATTTTTACCAGCCAGGGGCCGGTCGTCCATGACTTTTCCCCGCTGGCGGCTGCGGCGGCTTTGTTGGCGTTGCTCATGAATTTTTTGTTGTAGCGCTCGTTTTCGATAATCCAGCGAATCATGCCCATTGCCAGCGCGGCGTCTTCACCGGGTTTAATGGGAACCCACTTCCAGGCTTTGGCGGCGGCTTTGCTGTGGCGCGGGTCCACCACCGCAAACTTCGATTTGCCGCTGACGTTGCCTTCGGTCATCTTGGGGACGCGCTGCGGCGGGCCGTAGTTGCCCTCAAACATATTCGCGCCGACGTAGATGACAAATTCGCTGTTGGCGGTGTCAGTCTGCCAGTAAAACTTGGAACCGCCGCTGAATTTGCCAGCCACCGGGTCGAATTGCTCGCTCATGGCTTTGCCGGAGAAGTACAGCGAACCCTGGCAGACGGTGGTATGCCCGTTGGCGTTGACCGAGCCGAAGGCATCGCCCACAAAACGCTTGAACAAATCGCCGCGTCCATTCTTCAGGCGCCCCCACACGAAGGCGAACTGATTGTTCTTCGGTCCAAAATCGGGGTGGTTGGGGTCAATCAACACGTCGAGGTGGTCTTTGAACTTGGTCTGGAATTCTTTGACCAGCGCCTGTTTCTTTTCCGGGTCTTTTTCTGCCCAAATGGCATCCACCGCGGCTTTCATTTCTTTGGCAACTTTGGCGTCTTTGAGCGCATACAAAGCGCGGAAGCCTTCCACCTTGCCTTCGCCGAACAAGTCGCCGCCTTCGACGATTTCTTCGATGGCTTTCTCGAACGGAATAGTGACCCACTGCCCCTCTCCGCGTTTGGTGCCGGGCTTGCGCTTCAGCACACTGACGATGCGGTACGGGTCATACGCGGACTGTAAGCCTGCCTGCCCCTTCGGGCAGATTCCACCCTCCAGCGTTGCCATCTCTTGAATGGGAGTATCAAACTTTGGGTGGGGCCACAGCGTCCAGGGGGAATAAGGGTTGCCCTCAATTTTGGCGGCGATGCCATCCAGCAGTTTGACTTTGATGCCGCATCCCGTGTTGCATTGCAGGCAGACCGTGTAAATCTGTTTGGCGGGGTCGTTCAGCGGATAGGAGGAAGCCATCTCCGATTTTGCCACCGCCCGTTTGAACGCGGGCAGGTTGCCCAGCACGGCGGCAGTTCCTCCCGCGACGGCGGAGAGTTTCAGGAAATCCCGCCTGGATATGGACTGTGAAGTTTTCTTTTTCTCAGCCATCTTAACCTTCCTTTGCATTGTCTGTGGAGCGCGGGCGCAGCCACAGGATGTGATAACCAACCATGAAGATCAGGAAGCCGAATGCCAGCGCGAAGACCGTCACCAGCCATTCAGAGACGCTGGGGAAGTAGTCCGCGATCAAACCCGGACCCTTGTAAGCGGTCACCAATCCCTTCTCCACAGTTTCAACCGCCAATTGCGGCGGGATGACGATGTTGAGCGGCACGGCAATGTAACTCAGGATCAAAATCCCTGCCGCAACGCCGATGCGGCGGGCGGTCTTGGATTTGGTCAGCAGGATGATGATGGGGATGGTTACGCCTAATCCGATGTGCATCACCCAATAGACCCACCAGTAAGGACCAAAGAGGGTCAATTGCAAAGCCGCGGCTTGCGCAGGCACGCCGGGGTATAAGATAACCAGCCCGCCCAAGGCGGCGGCGATGAGCGCCACGATCAGCAAGCCAAGCAACAGCCAGCCAAGCCGCTGGGCAGTCGCAAGGTAATCGCCTTCGCGTTTGCCGGGCCAGAACCAGATGAACTGGAAGGTCAGCAAGCCCGTGCCAGCCACCATCGCGGAGATGAGGAAGTACAACGGAAGCGCGCTGCCCTGCCAGGTTGGGCGTCCGATCACTACACCGAAGACGCTGCCAGCCACCACGATCAAAGCCACACCAAGCGGCAGGCTGATGTAGGACAACCACGCGGCAATGCGGTGATTACTCTCGGTCTCAGGGCGCATTTCCATGAACAATTTGGCGAGCAGGACGACCATGTAGACCATGTGCAGCCAGATCATCCAGGTCATCAGCGAACCCCACTGGGGATGGACCAACACATACCAGAAGCGGAACGGGTGCCCCAGGTCGAGCCCGATCAGGATGAGCGCCATCGCCAGGATTGCCAGCGCGGTCAGGTAGAGCGTGCGCGCCATGCCAGGCAGAACTTTGTTCCAGCGGAAGACGTACACCAGCAGAGTAAAGACCACCAGCGAACCAACTTCCAGCCAGACAAAATATTCATAGGTCGCCACCCACAGCCCCCAGGGTACGAATGAACCGAGATCGGTCACGCGCAATCCGTCGGTGAAGCGTTGGAAGACGCCATACGCGCCCACCAGCAGGGCAATCAGTCCCAGCGCCCACAGGTAGGTTTCAGGGCTGAGTTTCTTTTTGGTCACAGGCGCAGACGCTTCGGGTGTTTCAGCCTCAACGGGAACTTCCGTTTCGGCGGTTTTTTTCTTTGTAGCCATGTTTCCTCCTACACCAGGTAGTAAACCTTGGGCTGGGTGCCCAATTCTTCGCGCAGGCGCATCACATTCGGGCTGGCGATCAGTTGGGACACCAGGCTGTCGGGATCGTTGGAATCGCCAAAGTAAGTGGCGCGCCCGATGCAGGTGGCGGTGCAGGCGGGCAGTTCGCCGACTTCCAAACGATGCAGACAGAAGTGACACTTGCGGACGTTGCCAATCGGGGAATCCTCACGCTGACGCACCCGCTTCTCTCCATACTCGAAACTGGGTACCGTCTCGAGGACGCCTCCCTCCTCCCGACCCAGGATCAGCGAATCCGCCTGCGGCGTATCCTCATACTGGCTGAAGCCAAAGTCAAAGTAGCGCGAGTTGTAGGGGCAGGCGTTCATGCAGTAGCGGCAGCCGATACAGCGGTCATAATCCACAACCACGATGCCGTCGGGGCGCTTGTAGGTCGCGCTCACCGGGCAAACGTCCACGCAGGGCGGCTCGTCGCAGTGCAGGCAGGGGCGCGGCGTGAAGCGCATCGAGACGTTGGGATACGTCCCAATTTCCTCCTCCACCACCTGGCGATAGACCACGCCGGGCGGCAGTTTGTTCTCTGCCACGCAGGCAATGGTGCAGGCATGGCAGCCCACGCACTTGCGCAGGTCAATCACCATCACCCAGCGGCGCTCGCTGGCGGGTTTTTGCAGGGCGCGCTGCAGGTCTTCGTACATGCGCACCAAAACGTCCTTTGGCTCCAGCCCAGGCACGTTCAGCGCGGCGGCGATGCTTTCCAGCGGAACAAACCCGCTGGCTTGCGGTTGTTCAGCAGCGGCGGCGCTGACCTGTCCCTGGCTTTCCGTGCTTTTGGTTTGGTTCATACGGAATCCTCCAGATAACATGGAATGGATAAAACAGTTCTTCCAAGAAACTTTCTTGTGCGTATTATCACAAAGCCTAAGTGCGGCGTAAATCAGGAAAAGGCAAGCAACCGCCAAACAAAAATTCCTGACGCGCTGTCGGGAATTTCCTGACGCAAAACGTCCCGAAGGCTGCGAAAAATCTTCGGGACGTTTTGCTTACTACTCGGCATCTTCGGGGCGCAGCAAGCCTTTTTTGAGCGCGTAGCGCACCAGCGCGGGGCGGTCGGTCAGATGAAGTTTTTCCATCACCCGCGCGCGGTAGGTTTCCACCGATTTGGGGCTGATGTTGAGTTTTTCGCCAATGGCGCGGCTGGAATAGCCCTCGGCGGTCAGTTGCAAAATCTGACGCTCGCGGGCGCTCAAACCGTCGAAGTAATCGCCCTCGCCTTTTTCGGATGGAGAAAGGTAGCCGCGCAAAAGCATCGCCTGCGCCTGCGGTTCGAGATAGACCTGCCCGCCCGCCACCACCCGAATCGCCTGCACCAACTCATCGTCCGCCACATCCTTGCGCACATAGCCCGACCCGCCCGCCTGCAACACCGGAAACAGGTAACGTTCTTCGGCTTGCGCGGTCAACACCAGCACGGCGCTTTTCAACCCGCGCCGCTTGATTTCGCGGGTGGCGTCCAGCCCGGAAAGCCCCGGCATGGCTAAATCCATCACAATCACAGAAGGGTTGAGCGCTTCCGCCAGCGCCAGAGCCTCTTCCCCCGTGCCGCATTCGCCCACCACGCGCATATCTTTTTCCTGGTTGAGCAGGGCAGCCAGCCCCTTGCGCAGCAGCGGATGGTCGTCCACCAGCAAAACGGTAATCATGATTCCATCTCCTTGGGGAGGCACGGCACACGGGCGCGGATAATTGTCCCCTTGCCCGCTTCGCTCTGGATCTCGAACCTGCCTCCCAATAACTGAATACGTTCCTGCATTCCAAACAGCCCCAGCCCTTCGAGCGGCGCCGCGCCGGAAGGCGTCTCAAAGCCCACGCCGTCATCGCGGATTTCCAACTCCACGCCCTCGTCGTTGTTTTTCAGCGTAATCCAGGCGTGCGCGGCGCGGCTGTGCTTGACCACATTGCTCAGGGCTTCCTGCGCCACGCGATAGATGGCGGTGGCGGTGTGCAGCGGCAGCCGGTCGCACGCCGCGTCAATGAGGGTATGGATTTGAATGCCGCTATTCTTGCGGCATTGCTCGGCAAACCATTGAATGGACTGCGACAGCCCCAGGTCATCCAGCACGCCCGGGCGCAGGTCGTATGCCATGCGGCGCACATCGTTGAGCGTGGCGCGCAACTGCTCGCGCAGGTCGGCAATGGATTGGGCGCGCTCGGCTTTGGTGCGGGCTGATTCTACCAGTTTGAGTTGCACAATCAGCGAAACCAGCGCCTGACTGGTCTGGTCGTGCAGGTCGCGGGCAATGCGTTTCCGTTCGTCTTCCTGCGCGGAGATGACCCGCTCCACCAGTTCGCCGCGCAAACGTTCGCGCTCACGGCGGGCTTCGGCGGCGAGTTGCAGGTCGGTAATCATTTGGTTGAACGAGTCGCTCAATTCGCCAATTTCATCGTCTGCCCAACGCTCCACCCGCTGCGTGAAATCGCCGCGTCCTACGGCTTGCGCCGCCTGCGCCAGCGAGAGAATCGGGCGGGTGAGCGCCCAGGTTAGAAAAATGGAAGCGAGAATGCCAATGCTCGAAACCAGCAGCGTGGCAAGCAGCAATTGTGACGTGACCAGGCTGACGGTGCGCGTGATTGAATCTTCCGAAAAACCGACCCGCATTTGTCCGGCACGCCCGTCAAAAATCGGCACGGCGGCGTCTAAAATCCGCCCTTCGGGCGAGTTAAAGGCGTACAACCGGTAGCGCTCGCCCGGTGCAAGCAGGTTGGCTTCCAACAGACCGGCGGGCAGGGCGTTGCCAAAGGTCGAGAGCAGCGGACGCTGGTCTTTATCCAGAATCAGGATGTAGCGAATATCGGGGTAATTTTGGCGCGTTTCCTGTATCAGGTCGTAGAGCGCATACAGATTGTTGACCAGAATCAGGTCGGTGGAACGGCTTGCCAGGTCGCTGGCAACCGAAACCGCCAGCACTTCCAGTTCTGTGTGCATGGCGCGGTGCAGCGCCTGGCGCACAAACACGGTCAACCCCACGCCCAGCAGGATGACCAGCCCCAAAACGATTCCTAAAATTTTGGCGCGGATATTGACCGCGCCCGCCACCGCCCACAAGCGGCGCGCCCAGGATTTTATAACCTGGCTCGAAAACATCAAGGCGTCTCCGTGGCTATGCTGGACAGGAAGTTTTCCAGCAGGCGGGCTGAGGCATAGGCGTCCTTGTCCAGAATGGTGAAGCGTTCGATGTCCAGTTCGGTCAGGGCGGCTTGACCTTTGGGGTCATCGTGCATGGTCAGGAAGATGGCTTGCAGTTCGGCGCGCAACTGCGGGCGAATGTTTGGGTTGACCACCACCGGCGGAATGCCAAACGGCGGCGATTCATGGATGACGCGCAGGCGGCTTTCCAGCCCCGGCTCGCGTTCAATCAGGTGAAGGTAAATCAGGTTGTCCACTGCCGCGCCGTCTGCCAGCCCGTTTGCCACGGCGTGGATGGCGGCGTCGTGGCTGTAGGTGAAAAAGGTGCGCCCAAAGAAGGTTTCGGGGCGTTCGTTCATCTGGTAAACGAGATAGGTGGGATACAACCGCCCGGTGTACGAGAGCGGGTCGGTGAAGGCGAAGGTTTTGCCGCGCAAATCTGCCATGCTTTGCGCCGGGCTGTCGGCGGGGACGATGAGCCACGAGTGATATGCCGCTTCACCGTTCACCACCGGCGCGGCAAGAATTTGCATGTCAAACTCGCGCTCGCCGATGAGATACGCTCCCGTGCAGACGAAGGCAACGTCCACTTCCGCCGTTTCAATCAATTTGTTCACTTCCGCGTAGGTCGGGCGCTGCACCAGTTCCACCGGGCGGCCCAGCCGCTCGGCAATGTAATCGAGCAGGGGGGTGTAACTTTCCACCGTGCCTTGCGGCGAGATGACCGCCGAAACCGCCACGCGCAGGGGTTTAATTTCCAGGCTGCCCGGCGGCGTAATGGGCGTCAGGGCGCTCAGGTCCAGGTATGGTTCAGAGGGAGAAGCGCAGGCGGAAAGGAAAAGTCCAATCAGCGCGCAAAAAAACAGAGTGAAGGAACGCAACATGGCAAGACTCTCCTTTGCCGTTCAATGTAGCAAATTGGACAGGAATTGTCCAGTGATGAATATCATAAAAAAAACCGTCCCGCAGGCGTTTCCACCCGCGGGACGGCTTTGACTCCCCTCTCCTGGTGGGAGAGGGGCTGGGGGTGAGGGAAACCTAAACTTTCTCCACTTTCACCTTGCTGTCGTAAAACACTGCCGAGCCGCCAGCCAGGTCGCTGAGGGTGACGTTGCCCATGACAGGGTCGAGTTGCATGGCGCCGTTCGCCATGAGGGGTACGGCGCGGCGCGGGTCGCCTTTGACGACTGTGCCGTCAATTTCGACATCCACAGCGCCGCTCGACCAGTGACCGAAGCCGAGCGGGAAGGCTACCACGCCGGGGCGGATGCCTTCGATGACCTTGACCTTGCCTTCGATGGGATGTTTCTTCCCGTTTTGCAGGTCATACTCGCCCTTCGGGTTGCTGGACGAGGTGATGCGCACGGTGTCGCCGTCCTGGATGCCGAGTTTCTTTGCGTCCTGGCTGTTCATCGCCAGGTAGCCTTCGGGGACGACAGACAGCGTCCAGTAGTTGCTGATGCCGCGCGCCTTCGCCATCGTCATGGTCTTGAAGGTGATGAGATGCAGGTCGTAGCCGTCGCTCTTGATTTCTTCGCCTGTGGAGGAGAGCGCGGGCGGGATGTATTTGGTGTAGCCCACGAACGGCTTGCCCGTCATCGTATTGATGCTGGTGGCGGTTTTCTCCTGATACAGGCAGATGAGCCGCCCATACTTGTTCGCCACCTGCGCGCCCTTGTAGGCTTTGTCGAACGCCTGATAGCGTCCGCCGCGGTTGAGGACGAAGACCACCTTGCGCCACAGACTCTCGTCGTTGCCGACGGCGGCTTTCCATTTTTCGGGGTCGAAGACGCTCTTGGGCAGATGCCGCCGCGCTTCCAGGAAGAGGCGGAGTTCTTCATCGTCCGCTTCGGGGACGGAATCGGAGCCGTCTTCCTTGTCGCCAAAGGCGATGTCGGCAACCTGTTTCAGGTAGTGGTCTTCAGGGCGGATGTAAGGCATGCCTTCGCCGAAGCCGTTGGGACCGAAGCCGGGCAGTTCGAGTTTTTCGGCAATCGCCAGGAAGACCGCTTCAAACGAGAGCGGGATTTCTTCGCCCCACACTTTGGTCGTCTTCCAGCCGGGGATGCTGATGACGGGCTGACGCACGTTTTCCACCTTCCACGGCACGGAGGGATGCGAACCGTGAAACTCCCAGCGTTCGAGGTACGAAAGGTCGGGGAAGATGTAGTCGGCGTACATGCTGGTCTCGCCAACCATGATGTCGCTGGAAATGTGAAGCGGAATCTTTTTGGTGTCGGCGAGAATCTCGATGATTTTCTGTCCGCCCGGCACGCTGTACGGCAGGGATGACATGTAGGTCATCAAAATCTTGATGGGATAGGGGTAGGCGTCGCCGATGGAGGGGATGTCTTCCTGATAGATGTCGGTGGCAATCGGGAACCACGGGCGTTTGGTGGGGTACGTTCCATCGAAGAGCGTGGACTTTTCGTAGGTCGTCTTGGTGCGCAGCATGTCAATGCCGAAAGCGGTCATCTCTTCTTCGCCCCACATGGTCATCACCGGGAAGGGCTGTCCCTTCTTGCTGCCCTTGCGGTCGTAGGTGCTGGCTTTGATGCTGCCGCCTGCATAGTCGAAGTTACCGATGAGCAGGTTGACCACATACCAGGCATTGTTGTTGTAGAAGCCGTTGGTGTGCTGCGAGGGTCCGCGGTGAATATCGGCGGCGGCTTTGCGTCCGTGTGAAGTGAACTCGGCGGCGAGGACGAGGATGTCTTCTTCCTTGACGCCCGCAATTTCCGCCCATTCGGCGATGGTGTGTTCCTGCGCCGATTCGAGCAGGATTTGCATTCCGTCCTTGACGTCGAAGTCGCCGACTTTCTGGTTGATGAACAGGTCGCCGACGACGGGCGCGGCTTCGGGGTTCAGCACGTCAATTGGGGTCGGGACTCCGCCCACCAGCGCGACGGGGGTATCGCCGGGGTATTCCACGCCGTCCGCGTCCACATAGACGGTCACATCCTTGCCGTCTTTCTGGACGGTTTGTTTGGTGAGCAAGCCCAATTCGCTGGCGCGCAGATGTTTGCCGGGCGTGCCATCTTTGCCGATTTTCACCAGCCAGGAGGCGTTGGTGTAGTTTGGCTCTTTGGCGGCGGTCTGCGCGGCGACGTTGGCGATGGAGAGATACGCCTTGTTGAATTTCTCGTTTTCGAGCATCCAGCGAATCATGCCGAGCGCAAAGGCGGCGTCCTGACCGGGTTTGATGGGAACCCACTTCCATGCTTTGGCAGCCAGTTTGCTCATGCGCGGGTCAATGACGGCAAACTTGCGCCCGTTGACGATGGCGTCGGTGGCTTTGGGAACGCGCTGCGGAGGTCCGTAGTTCGAGTCGAACAGGTTCGTGCCGACGTAGATGACGAACTCGCTGTTGGCGGTATCCACCTGCCAGTAGAACTTATCGCCGCTGTCGAACGAACCTTTGGCGGCGTTCCACTTGCTGGACATTTGCTTGCCCGTGAAGTAGAGCGAACCCTGGCAGACGGTGGTGTGCCCGTTCATGTTGATAGAGCCTACCGCGCCCTGTACAAAACGATGCACCACGTCTTCGCGCCCGCCCTTCATGCGTCCCCACACGAACATGAACTGATTGTTCTTGGGACCCAGGTCGGGGTGTTCGGGGTCAATCAACACATCCAAGTGGTCTTTGAATTTTGTCTGGAATTCCTTGACCAGTTCTTTCTTCTTCTCAGGGTCTTTCTCGTTCCAGATGGCGTTGACTTCAGCCGCCATTTCTTTGGAGAGTTCCGCGTCGGTCAGGGCGCGGACGGCGCGCAGACCTTCCACATGCCCTTCGCCGAACAGGTCGCCGCCTTCGACGATTTCTTCGATGGCTTGCTCGAAGGGGATGGTGACCCATTTGCCTTCGCCGCGTTTGGTGCCGGGTTTGCGCTTCAGCACGCTGACGATGCGGTACGGGTCATAGGCGGTCTGGATGCCAGCCTGTCCCTTGGGGCAGAGCGCGCCTTCGACCGTCGCCATCTCTTTGACGGGGGTCTCGTAAGCGGGGTGGGGCCAGAGCGTCCACGGGCTGTAGGGGTTGCCGTCAATCTTGGCGGCGAGTCCTTCCAGGATTTTGACCTTGATGCCGCACCCGGTGTTGCATTGCAGGCAGACGGTGTAGAGTTGATTCTCAGGCTTGGCTTCAAAGTTGCCCGCGCCTTCCCGCATGGCGTTGGCGATGGCTTTTTGCGCCTGCGGCAGGCTGCCGAGGAAAGCCGCTGCCGCGCCGGTGGCGCCGGAAAGTTTGAGGAAGTCGCGGCGCGAAAGGGTGGGTTTTGTGTCTTTGGTTTTCATTTCTTTGCCTCCGTAAAGCGCGCCAGATAACCGAGCAGGTAATCCATGCCGATAAGAATGCCGAGGATGGCGAAGCCCATCACGGCGGAGGTGACTGACCATTCCATCAGGCTGGGGGTGTACTCAAGCGTCAGTTTCGGACCGTGGAACGCCGCCGCCTGACCGGGCATCATCTCCGCCACCTGCCCAGGCACCACAATCAGAATGCGGGCGGCGGCATAGCCGATGAGCAGGAACAAGCCCATGAGACCAGCGACGAATCCGTTCTTCGCCAGTTTGGGCTGTGCCAGCACAAGGACGGGGATGAGCAGCCCCAGAACAATCTGCACGCCCCAGAACATGAAGGCATGAGGTCCGTTCAGCACATAGTTGACCGCAATCAGGTTATCGGTTGCGCCGCCGTAGAGCGATTGGGTGTAATCGGCTACCAGGAAGTAGAGTTTTGCGACGCTGGTCGCAATGGTGATAATCGCCAGCAGCCAGAGCAGGTCGCCGCGCTGTTTCTCTTCGAGGTTGGGCATGAACCAGCCGACGATGAGCAGCATCAGCGCCGCGCCCGAAGCGATGGCAAAGACGGGGAACTGCACGGGGAGCAGACCGACATGCCAGTACAGACGCGCCGCGTTGCCGCCCAGCAGGAAGCCCACGCCGCCCGCCACCAATATTGCTGTGACGAAGCCAATCCACATCACGACCTTCATCACCTTTTTGTCAGGCGCGGTGAAAGCGAAGTAGAGCGAGACCGCAATCAGGATGAGGAAGATGGTGTAGCCCCAGACCATGATGGCGAGGAACGAGGTGAAGTTCGGCTGGAGATAGACCTTCCAGATGCGGTCCATGTGTCCCAAATCCATGCCGATAGAAGCGAGACCCGCAGGCAGGGTGACGAGCGCCGCCCAGAGCATGGTCTTGCCCGTGCCTTTGAACTGCGGCACGTTGAACAGGTAATCGAAAGCGGCCAGCATATAGGCTCCCGCCGCGAGACCCGCCAGAAACAGGTACATGGCAACCCACAAGCCCCAGCCAATGTAAGAGCCGTAGTTGGCGCTTTGCTCGCCCTCGAACAGGCGGATGTACACGCCCCACAATCCGAACAGCAGGGCAAGCGCGCCGACGGCGTAAGAGATTTTCTTGGTCATCTCAGCCTCCTACACGATGTAATACACACGCGGTTCGGTGCCGAGTTCTTCTTTCAGCCGAATCACGTTGGGTTTGTTGATGAGTTCGGTCACCAGCGAATCGGGGTCGTTGGCGTCACCGAAGTAGGTGGCGCGCCCAATGCAGGTGGTGGTGCAGGCGGGCAAAATGCCGTCCTTGATGCGGTGCAGGCAGAAGTGACACTTGCGGACATTGCCAACGGGTGACTCATGCCGACCCTCGCGCTTCCACGCCTCGCCATACTCCTGGCTGGCGTGCTCGTACCCCGCGGCATTTTCCCCGCCGACGATTGCCCCGTCAAAGACAGGCAACTGCTCGGTGTAGGTGTAGCCGAAGTCGAAGGTGCGCGCGCCATAGGGACAAGCCGCCATGCACGCGCGGCAGCCGATGCACTGCTCGTAATCCACCACCACAACGCCTTCTTCGTCGTGATAGGTGGCGGTTACAGGGCAGACTTCGGTGCAGGGAGACTTCTCGCATTGCATACATGGACGCGGCAGGAACTTCATCGTCACGTTGGGATACGTGCCGACTTCTTCCGTCATCACCGGGCGATAGACCACGCCCGGCGGGAGTTTGTTTTCCGCCACGCAGGCAACGGTGCAGGCGTGACAACCGATACAACGGCGCAGGTCAATCACCATCACCCAGCGCCGCTCCGAGGCGGGCTTTTCCAAGGCGCGTTTCAGTTCGCGTTCCATGCGCACCAGCACGTCCTCTTTTGCCAGGGCATCTGCGGCGGGCGCGGCGGAGATTCCCAACTCCGCCACCGGCGCCACCAGCCCGGCAAAGACCTCGGAAGCATACTTTTGGAGCAAATTTGCTTCTGTCATCATGCTTCTCCTTCTTCAAAATAGGCTCGGATAAACTCCGAAAATTCCAATCTTTCTTGCCCTCACCCTACCACTCTCCCGACGGGAGAGGGAACACTCGGCAGGGAAGAATTCCAGCCTTATTGTCGTCCATCCTGGGTTTCGACAAAAGCAGGAAAAACCCGCCAGTTTTTGGCGGGTTGTCAGGAAAAGCCCTACAGGAGGGGTGATGAATGTCAGGGAAAAAGGATTATTCCCCTAAAATCCCCTTCTTCAGCGCGAATCGCACCAGCGCGGCGCGGTTGGGCAGGCCGAGTTTCTCCATCCCGCGCGCCCGGTAGGTTTCCACCGTCTTGTCGCTCAAGTGGAGCTGGGCGGCAATCTCCGCCGAGGTGTGACCCAGTGCCACCAGTCGCAGCACCTCGCGCTCGCGCTCGCTGAGCGTCTCCCAGGCGTCGGGAGCGGCCTCGACCTTGGGCAGCATCTGCTCCAGCAGGGCGCGCGTTATCGAGGGGTGGACGTACATCTCGCCGCGCAGCACGGCGCGGATGGCCGAAATCAACTCGGCATCGGCGGCTTTCTTCAATACATAGCCCATCGCCCCCTGCTTCAGCGCCGAGCGCAGGTATTGCGGGTCATCGTGCATGGTCAGCACCAGGATTTTCGCCGCCGGAGCGATTTTCGTCAGCGTTGGCAGCGCATCCAACCCGCCCAGGCCGGGCATCGAAAGGTCGAGCAGGATCAAATCGGGCTGCAAGCGTTCAGCCAGGTCGAGCGTTTCGAGACCGCTGGCGGCCTCGCCGACCACCTGAAAATCGGGCTGACTCTCCAGCAGCAGTTTCAACCCGGAGCGAAGGACAGCATGGTCATCGGCAAGCAGGATGGTCGTCATTGTTTTCCCTCACCCCGGCCCTCTCCCCCAGGGAGAGGGAGACCCTCACCCCGGCCCTCTCCCCCAGGGAGAGGGAGACCCTCACCCCGGCCCTCTCCCCCAGGGAGAGGGAGACCCTCACCCCGGCCCTCTCCCCCAGGGAGAGGGAGACCCTCATCCCGGCCCTCTCCCAAGGGGAGAGGGGGAATTGGAATCTGAACATGGATACTCGTCCCGCGGCCGGGCGCGCTCTCGATGGTTAACTGCCCGCCCAGCAGTTCGGCGCGCTCGCGCATCCCGGCCAGGCCAAAATGCCCCTCGCCGAAGGAACGGGACGGGTCGAAGCCGCGGCCGTCGTCCTCCACTACCGCCACCACGTCGCCGCCGCGCCGTTCCACCAGCACCGAGACCGAACGCGCCCCGGCGTAGCGCGCTGCGTTGGTCAGCGATTCCTGAATGATGCGATAGACGGCCGTTTCGATCTCTCCCGGCAGACGCTCCTGCCCGATGTGAATGAGCAGGTCAACCGGTATTTTGTGACGCGCCTGCCAGTCGTGAACCAACCGCTCGAGAGCCTCCGGAAGGCCAAGGTCATCCAGGACCCGCGGGCGCAGGCGGGCGGAGATTTCGTGGACTTCATCCAGCGTTTGGGAAGCCACACCGCGCAGTTCGTCCACAGTGGAACGCAAACGGGGGTTATCGCAGAGGGCTTCGATATTTTTCA